>PJEL010000589.1_pt1 | contig 42337 bp, 31 predicted proteins | sample 1853271 | NCBI WGS metagenome assembly PJEL01 (sample SAMN08108733, study PRJNA415343) | Invertebrate metagenome, whole genome shotgun sequencing project. | host: Globobulimina | place: Sweden: Gullmar Fjord | collected 2015-08
CGCGAGCCCCTTTCCAGCAAGAGGTCCGCCACCAACAGCCGCCGGCACCATCAACCCTACGGACCTTCATGCTGCCGGGTGTGCAGAGGGGCGTGCCCCTCGCTGGCCGCAGGCCACTAGAAAGAGCTTTTCAACGCCCCTAATCCCGACGACCTCCACCCTCCAGCCCCAACCTGCCGCCGCCGCAGCCCACCCACTCGGAGCCCAGGCCGTCGCCGTGGACTACTGCAGCTGCTCCTCCCATCCCTGGAAGGTCTCGTACAGCTCGGGATCTCCGTCCTTGGCGATGTCCATCACGGTCTTGCCGTCCCCCATCCGCGTCGTCAGGGAGGCTCCTCGGGCCACGGACTCGTTCATCAGAGCTAGCAGGCCCAGCCTGTACTCCTGGTAGCCGAAGTACGCCGTGTCGAGTGCGTCGACCCCAACCTTCATTCTCTCGAGCTTCGCGTTGGATTCCTCCAGCTCGGCGGTGGTGGAGTCGACGGAGCCGCCAGTCTCGAGGAGGGCGAGGAGCCTGTCGGTGACCTCAGCGCCTTCCTTGAGGGCCTCGCCATAGGCGGCTTGGGAGGCGTCACGATCTACCGCGACCTTCTTGATCTTCTCGGTGGTCTGCACGGCCTCCATGGTCAGGTAGTACAGCGCCGTGAAGCCAGCTTCGTCCTTTAGGTTCAGGTTGTCGGCCTTCGACACCAAGGCCTCGACGTTCTCGTACTCCTTGGCCTTCGTGGCCGCGATGAGCTGTGTGGACTCCTGGTTCGCAGAAGTGCAGCCGAGGAGGAGCAGGAGGACCATTGTCAGGGTTGTCACGTGTTTCTCTCTCCGTTGGTGGGCGAGAGTATCACAGCAACAAGGGCCGGTGTCGGGGCATCGAACGTCCTCTGGGAATCCCTTTGGCCGTCTGTCTGGAAAACCAACGTCCTCTGGGAATCCCTCTGGCCGTCTGTCTGGAGATCCAACGCCCTCTGGGAGTCCATTAGGCCGTCTGTCTGGAGATCCAACGCGCTCTGGGAATCCCTTTTGCCGTCTGTCTGGAGATCCAACGCCCTCTGGGAATCCAGTGGGCCGACTGTCTGGAGATCAAACGTGCTTTGCGAATCCAGTGGGCCGTTTTTCCGGAATCGAACGCCCTCTGGGAATCCACTAGGCCGTTTGTTCGGAAATCGAACGCGCTCTGGGAATCCATTAGGGCGTTGGTTGCGAGATCGAGCGCTCTGGGAATCCATCAGGCCGCGAGCACGGCGCGCCTAATGCCCGAGGGCTTCGATGCGGGTGCAGCCGTAGTCTACGTTCCCCGTGCAGGCGAGCGTGTAGTACTTCATGGCCGTGATGAGATGCGAAGGTGGAGGCAGGTTCTCCAGCGCCCAGTCCCCGAGGTACGCACACGCCGGCCAGTCATCGGCGTTGCAGGCGTCCTCGAGCAGTCCGGCACCGCGTTTGCTCTCCTTCGCGGACGGTTTGGACGCCAGGATCAGCGTCCCCAGGCCCCGGCAGGCGGAGGCGACGCCGGAATCGCAGTGCGTCGACAACAACTTCGATGCCCGAGCGGTGTCCGCGGCGACGACCCGACCCTCCGCGAGGACGAGGCCCAGGGCGACGCAGGCATCCGCGTAGTCCACCGAGCAGCCCTTCTCCAGCGCCGCCACCGCCGTCTTGCCGTCGGGTGGTGTTGCCGCTAGCGCCCGGGTCGCCAGTCGATGGCAGGCTGCGCCGTCTCCCTCTTGGCATGCGGTGTCGAGGGCGGCGGCTTGGGCCGAGAATGCCAACAGGAACAACATGGAGACCCCCGTCGATAGTATAGTTGTGCATCTGCACGAAGTCCTGCTGCCCGTCGGTCCAGTCCATGCTCTGGTCGGTCTTCGGGTCGGCGCGCTGCGCTCCCGGGCCGTGGATGTCTTGGCCCGTCACCGACAAGCACTCGGCAAAGCAGACGTAGGTCGTCCAGTCCGGGCAGTCGAGAGGGGTAGGTCGTTTTACCTCGTCTCCCGGTGCGCGTCGACCGCGGAGAGGGCCTGGTCGAGCACGTCCTTGGCCGGTCCTTCGAGCTGGCTGAGGCCCTCCGCGGACGCCACGGCTCTCTTGGCGCAGGCCAGTGCTTCGTCGGGCTCTTCGCGGGTGAGGGCGATCTCCGCCAGCGCTCTCCACCAGTGGGATTGAGAGACCAGGTGGTCCACCGTCTCGTGGGTGGCGATAGCGGTCCGGAGCCAGCGTGTCGCCTCGTCGAGCTCGCCTCGGCTCTGGAAGGCGAGACCCAGACGACCCTCTGTCAGTCCGGCTTTGGCCAGGTCGCCGATTCGTCTCCAGGCCTCGAGGGCCTCCTGCTCGTGGGCCAGTAGCAGACCCGGCTCCACCTCACCCATGTCGGCGGCGTGGCCTCGCAGGTTGCCGGCGATGCTCAGCTCCAGCATCACATCTCCACTGCGCTTGGCGAGTGCGTGTGCTCGGTACAGCCGCTCTCGGGCCTCTTCGGGGCGACCCTGCTTTGCCGAGTGATGGGCGAGGGTGTTCAGCACCAGGGCTTCGAGGCGGGGAAGCTCGCGACCCGCGATCTGGGCGGTGGCCAGGACCGCGAGCATGTGCGACTCGGCCTGTGCGTGCTGCCCGCGACCGAAGAGCTGGGCGCCCAGCTGCCACCGGGCAATGGCAGTTTGGACCGGATCATCGGCGGACTCCAGGAGCGACAGGGCCCGCTCGATCTCGCCTAGCGCCTGGTCCTTCAGCCCGCGTACGTTGTGAACCGTGCTCAGCCCGAGCATGTTCATGCCCTGCACCCGGGGTGCATCCAGCGCTTCGATGCCGGAGAGGCCGCTCTCGAATGCTGCCACGGCCTCGTCCGCCGATCCGAGTCTGAAGGTCAGGCTGCCCACCCAATACAGCAGCTCGGCCCGGTCGACAGGCGAGAGGTCGGACAGAGCGAGGACCCGCTTCACGATCTGCAGGCCCGCCGCATACGGCCCCAGCCGCCGATAGATCTCGGAGGCAGCCAGCGCGCACGGAACCGCCACAGAGAGGTCTCCTCGCTCGCAGGCCCGTCGGGACGCCGCGCTCAGGTTGGCCAGCTCGGACTGCCAGACCTCCACCACGCGACCCGTCGGTCGCCCCCGCGGCGCCAGCTCGGCGAAGAGAGCCCCGTGCCGACGGGCGGCGGCGGTCGGGTCTCCCAGTTTTTCCCTGGCGAATTCCTGAACCGAGGTCAGCATCGAGAACCGGGGCTCTCGGCCCTTTTTGTACAGCGTGAGCAGGCTGTGATCGAGGAGGTTGGCGACGATGTCCTCGACCCACGGGGCGTCCTCGAAGCAGGACAGATCCACCGCGTCGTCGGCGCGCTCCAAGGTGAAGCCGCCTTCGAACATCGTCAGCTGCGCCAGCGTCGACCGCTCGGTGGCGGAGAGTAGATCCCACGACCACTGCAGAGCGGCCTTTAGGGTCCGGTGTCGCCCCGGGAGGTCGGCGGAGTCGCTCCGAAGCAGGCGGAAGCGCTGGCCAATCCTGGAAACAAGGCGTTCGGCGGTGTACATTCGGCTGCGGGCTGCGGCGAGTTCCAGCGCCAGTGGGATCCCGTCGAGGAGTGACACCAGCTCCCTTACCGCGGTTCGGTTGCCGTCCGTGAGGGCGAACTCGGGGTTCGCGGCCTCGGCGCGCAGCGTGTACAACGTCACCCCGTCGGTCTCCTCGAGGGTCGCCAGCGGCAGGACCCACTCTCCCCGCAGCTGGAGTGGTTTCCGACTCGTCACCACAAAGAACGTCTGTTCGGCACCATCGAGCCACGTCGCGAGCAGATCTCCGTCGTCGGTGAGCCGCTCGTAGTTGTCGAAGAGCACCAGGCAGCGTCCCCGACCGGCGATGGCGCGACCGAGCTGTTCGACGGGTGCCTTGGCCAGAGGAACGCCCAGCGCCCGCGCCGTCGCCGCCAACACGCCGGGGCGGTCCAGGACATCGCTGAGGTCGACCCAGTACACTCCGCCGGTCATCTGCGAGAGCGCCGAACGGCAGAATTCCATCGCCAACCGGGTCTTTCCAGAGCCCCCGAGCCCGGTGATGGTCGCCAGTCGTGTCTCGCTGGAGAGCCGCTCGATCAGCTCGTCCAGCTCCTCGGCGCGACCCACAAAGGCGTCGCGTCGCTTCGGGAGGTTGTTCGGCGCCTCCAAGACCGGAGGCAGGCCGGTCGTGGCGTTGGCCGCCCGCTGCCGCTGAGCGCCGGCCCGCACGCGTCCACAGAGGTCTCCAGAGGTCAGGATCATCGGGTCGATCTGCCCGATCCGGGTGAGCACCTCCCAGCAGGATGCGGGCCGCAGATCGGGTTCGATGTCCAACAACTCCCGAGCGAGGGTGGCGAGGGGACCGACCAGGTCGGAGAGATCTGGTGGCTTGAGGAACGTCGCCAGAAACATCTGTGGTGTGGACCGGGCGAAGGGGCGCTTGCCCGTCAGAAGCTCGACCAGAATCACCCCGAGGCTGAACAGGTCGGCCGCTTCGTCGGCGCTGGCGGCGTTGGTGATCTGCTCCGGCGCTGCGTACGCCGGTGTTCCCATCATCATGCCGTCTCGAGTGAGGAGCGACGCGTCACGTTCCTTGACCAGGCCAAAGTCGGCCACGCGGGGCAGTACTCGCCCATCCTTCATGCCCAGGAGCACGTTTGCCGGCTTTAGATCCCGATGCACATATCCACAGTCGTGGGCGTGTCCGACTCCCTTGAGGATCTCTGCAAACAGCGCGAGCGCCTCTTCTCGCGTGGGCCGATACTCGGTGAGGAGCTCATCCAGGGTCGGGCCCTCGATGAGCGGCATCAGCAGCGCTGGGGATCCATCGATGTCGAGGATGTCTCGGACCGGTACGAGGTTATCGTGTTTGAGACTGGATTGTGCGCGTCCCTCCCTCTCCAGGCGGCGCCGAACCTCGTCGGTTGAGTGCAGCAAGACCTTGAGGGCGTGTCGCGTTCCCAGCTGTTCGTGAACGACCAGCCAGACCTCGGCCATACCGCCGATTCCGACCCGTTCTCGGACCAGGAAGCGATCGATCTTGTCCCCGGCCTTCAGCAGCACAAGCCCATTCCTCGGCCGCGTCCTGCGGCGAAGGGCATTGTAATTCTACCGACGTGAATTGACCGGAGGTTCACGCCTCTTTGATGCGGCCCAACGTGGCGGTGCGCAAGGCTGCGATCTCTATGGCCATGGCACAGACGTCGGCGATGGTCACCAGCAGCTGTTTGTCCAGCTCGTTGAAGTCGCCGCGTCTTTTGTTCAGGACCTGGAGCACTCCGGTGACCTTCTGCTCGACGTCCAACACCGGAACGCACAGGACTCTCTCGGTGCGATAGCCGCTCTTCTTGTCCCAGCGGGCATCGAAGCGGTCGTCCTTGATCACGTCGTTGATCACCAGCGGAACGCCGGTCATGCCCACCCAGCCGGCCAGGCCCTTGCCGATCTTCACCCGGATCTCCAGCGTCTTGCCCTCACCCAGGGCGACCTTGGACCACAGCTCGCCGGTCGAATGGTCGAGGAAATACAGGGTGGCGCGATCGGCCTGGAGGAGCTCGGTGATCTGGGCCAGCACGTCAGTGAGGATAACGTCGGTGTTCGTTGCGCCCGCCACCGTGTGAATCAAGCGCGTCAGCGCGTCGAGCTTCTCTCGGGAGCGATCAAAAAAGGACACCCGTCCCTCTCCGTGGGTTTTGTGCTTCGAATCTCCGACGAACCTGATGAAAGGGCTTAACCCGGTGGGCGACTCGATGTTTGGTCTCCGAACTCGAGGGGAGCGTTCTGTGGCAGAGCTGTGCTTAAATGCCGAACTGGTCCGCCGCAGAGGGGCCCGGTATCCAAGGAACTACCTCGGGGAGACCAATTGCGAAGCTTGATACTTGCTCTTGCCATACCAACGGGCGCAGTCATCGTCTGCGGCCCTGCCAATGCAGCGACCTATCCGGGACAGGACTGGGGAGGGGCAGATCTGGCGCTCGTCGACGGCGACGTGATCACCGGCATGCACACTGGAATTGGTGACTTCAGCATTCCAGCCGGCGCGACTGTGACGCTGGAGGCCTTGAGCACCACATCCATCTTTGCTGACAACATCTACATCGCCGGTACGCTGGATGGAACGGGCCAAGGTTACGCGGGCGGGCCGGAGACTGCAGTGGGCACGATTGACGGCGTGGCCGGCAGCGGTCCGGGCGCCGGGGCCGGCGGCAAGCGCGGGATGTGTGTTCACGGTGGCGGTGGCGGTGGCGCCGGCTTCGGAGGCGTGGCCGGGTCGGGCTCGTACGTTTTCGGCGATGGCAGCAGTCACTATCCCAATGCCGGTTCCTCCTACGGCGTTCTGGGTCAGGTGGCCCTGGATCTCGGCTCCAGCGGCGGTAGCGGCGGCAGTGGCTGTGGCGATGTCGGCGGCGCAGGTGGTGCCGGTGGCGGTGGCGTCTATCTCGAGGCGGTGAACCGGATCCAGGTCAACGGCGACGTGCTGGTCGACGGCACCGTGGGTCTTGCGGAGAATGGAGCACTCAGCGCGGGCGGTGGCGGCTCTGGCGGCATCGCCGTGCTCGTGGCCGACGCGGTGGTCGTGCCGGGTGCGATCAGCGCGGTGGGCGGCGACGGTGGCCTCGATCCGCAGACCAACTACGAAGGAGACGGCGGCGGCGGCGGCGGCGGCGTGATCACTGTCGATGGCGCCTGTGCTGCGGTCGTGGTCTCTGCGGACGCGGCGGGAGGTGCAGAGGGTGGACCCTGTACCGGAGGGGCGGTCTACTGCGCCTCGGCTGGCGCGCCTGGCCTCGTTCAGATCACCGACGACGGTGAACCAGACGCAGACGGCGATGGACTGGGCGATTCCTGCGACAACTGTGAGGGCGTCGACGACCTCAACGCACCGGACACCGATGGCGACTTTGTTCCCGATGCCTGCGACATCTGTCCCGGCTACGATGACTTTGCGGATGCAGACGGCGATGGTCACCCCGATGGCTGTGACAACTGCCCGAACGATTACAACGCCAACCAGCCCGATCTCGACGGGGACGGCCAGGGCGATATCTGCGATGCCTGTCCAATCGACAATCCCGACGACAGCGACTCCGACGGGGTCTGCGAGTCGTTCGACGAGTGTCCCGGCCACGATGACTTTGCGGATGCCGATGGCGACGGCGTGGCCGATGGCTGTGACCAGTGCTACGGCGACGATGCCGAGGGCGATCTGGATGGCGACGCTATCTGCGACGACCTCGATTCGTGCCCTCTGGACCCGATGGATGACTCGGACGGCGACACCGTCTGCGATTCCTTCGACATCTGCCCTGGCGGCGACGACGCCCTGGATGCGGACGGAGATGGCGTGCCCGACTTCTGTGATGTGTGCAACGGGATCGACCTGATGGGCGACACGGATGGCGATGGCGTCTGTGACGACCTCGACCCCTGTCCGGCGGACGACCCCGACGACACCGACAACGATGGCGTCTGCGACTCCGACGACGTGTGCGTCGGCTCCGATGACAACCTGGATGCGGATGGAGACGGCGTTGCCGATGGCTGCGACCTCTGCGATGGCATCGACCTGATGGGCGACACGGATGGCGATGGTCTCTGCGACGACATCGACGCCTGTCCCGCCGACAATCCCAACGACAGCGACGGCGATGGCGTCTGCAATTCCGATGACGCCTGTGTCGGCGCCGACGACAACCTCGACGCGGATGGTGACGGCATTGCCGACGGCTGCGATGCCTGCAACGGCGACGACAGGGTTGGCGACTCGGATGGCGATGGCACGTGCGACGACCTCGACCCGTGTCCCGTCAACAATCCCGACGACAGCGATGGCGACGGCGTCTGCGATGTCGACGACAGCTGCCCCGGAGATGACCGGTTGGATGCCGATTTCGACGGCGTGCCTGACGCTTGTGATCTGTGCGACGGCGACGACGTTGTCGGCGACACCGATGGCGATGGCGTGTGCGACGACCTCGACCTGTGTCCCGATGACGCCCCCGACGACACCGACAACGACGGTGTCTGTGACTCCGACGACCTGTGCCCCGGTGACGATGATCTCGACGATGCCGACGGCGATGGCATGCCCGATGCGTGTGACATCTGCGATGGCTTCAGCGACTTCCTCGACGCCGACAGCGACGGGATTCCGAACGGCTGCGACGCCTGCACTGGTGGCGTAGACACCGACAACGACGGCGTCGAAGACAACTGCGACCAGTGCCCCGGCTACGACGATCGGCTCGATGCGGATGGCGACGGCGTGCCAGATGACTGCGACGTGTGCAACCTCGGCGACGACGCTATCGACACCGACGGCGATGGCGTGGCGGATGCGTGCGATCTCTGTCCCCTCGACAACCCCGACGACGCCGATGGCGATGGATTCTGCGACTCCGAAGAGGCCTGCACGGGCGATCCGAACACCGGCGACTCCGACGACGACGGCATCTGCGATGACCAGGATCTCTGCTTCGGCGACGACGGAAGCGGGGATGCGGACTCCGACGGACACTGCGCTGACAACGACGGCGAGGTGTGGGACTGCGACGACGGCGAAGCCACTGTCTTCCCTGGCGCTCCCGAGCTCTGCGACGGTCTCGACAACAGCTGTGCCGGCTTCCTGCCCGCCGAGGACGCGGACACCGATGGCGATGGCGAGTCCATCTGCGACGGCGACTGCAACGACCAGGACGCGGCGATCAACACGGTCGCAGTTGAGGTCTGCGACGGTGTAGACAACGACTGCGACGGTGCCCCGGGCGCGGACGAGGTCGATGCCGACAACGACGGCGTGATGTCCTGTGATGACTGCGATGACAGCGATGCCGCCGCGAATCAGCTGCTGCCCGAGTTCTGCTACGACGACGTGGACAACAACTGCGACGGACAGATCGACGAGGACTGCCCGCCGCTCGACGGCACCGACACCGGCGTGATCTCGGTCGACAAGGACGACGCGGGCGGCTGCAGCTGTGACACGGGCTCGACGCCGGCTGGCGGGCTGTTGTTGTTCGTCGGACTGCTGGGCGTGTTCTCCCGGCGCCGCAAATAGCGCTCATGGGTGGCCGCCGGCATGGCGGCCACCCTGTGGTTTTCGCGTTGTCAGCCGCGAATTCGACTTCCGGCGATGGGCCACTTCGCTCGCAGGTGCGCCCGATGCGGGTTCGCGAACTCGGCGGGTCTCGACTCCAGCCAGAACCCGACGGCGTAGATCAGGTGAACGGCGGCCTTCGGCTTGGCGTAGTCGAGGTCGATCAGCTGCGGAAGGAGCTCGTCAAAGCGGTCGGTGTCGCACAGACCGGCAAACCAGATCAGCGTCTTGAGGACGTGGCGGCCCCCGGTGCTCAAGGGTGCACTGCCGTCTGGCCAACTGAGCCAGGCGTTCAGGTCGTTGGCGAACACCTTCTCGCCCATGTCGGCCAAGGCGTGGGACGCGGCCTTCACCCATTGTCGATCGGGTCGTCGGCGAGCGCTCCGGTCGACATAGTGGAGGAGCGCAGTCCACTCACCCTTGCGCCGGTCGTCCAATCGGAGGAAGCCGACGCGAACGCCGCGGGAAATGCAATGGCGAGGTCGAAGCGGTTCGCGCGGGTCCTGCCACAGCAGCAGGGCGATGATGCCGTTAGCACTGGTGACTTGAGCGGATCGAAGTCCCTTGATTCCAGCTTTGTAGGCGCGGAGCGCGTCGAAGAAGGCCGGGGGATACGGCTGTCCGGCGAAGGCCTCCCGCGCGAGCCAGAGCGGGAACTCGATGCCCGTATGTCCGCAGACGTGGGTGGTTGCCTCCAGGATCGCGATGGCTTCCGCGGGCTGGATGGGGCTGGGGAGAGCCTCTTCCAAGGCGTGCTTCAGATAGCTGAATGCGCGGAAGCTTCCGTCTCCCCTGTTGCTCGCAATCTCGAATAGCGCAACCAACAGGGCGGGAAGTCTACGGGTCGCGGTGCGCCCGACGTGCTCCTCGGCCCATTCGCGCCGAACTCCCGGGTATCGCGAGCCGAACTCACGAGGCTCCAGCCCATCCATGGTGCGCGCGGCGTCTTCGATCCAGGCCAGGTCTTCCGAGGTGCTGGGCATGGGCTGCAGCCTAACGCGAGCCCGATCTAGTCGTTGGCGGCCCCAGTGCGCAGTGGGCCTCCGCGCCCGGTCGCCCACAGCACACACGCGCCCCCAGATCCGGGCACCGTGAAGACATCCATGCCGTGGTCGAAGGTCTGCACGAAGATCTCGAGCTGACCATCGCCGTCGAGGTCCCCAACCGCTGGGGCCGCAGGGGCGCCGTTTCCGTTGCCGTTGTTGCCGGGGTCGGGAAGGGCGATGTCGTGCAGCACCTCGCCATTGGCCCCGAGGATCATCAGCCATCCAGCGGCGAGATCGGGATCTCCGAAGGTCGTGAAGAGCACCTCGGGAGAGCCATCTTGGTTCAGGTCGGCAACGGTCGCCTCCGACGCGTAGGAGATCGCCTGACCGTGCGTGTGGTCGACCCTCCAGAGCAGCTGCGCATCCGAGGTCCAGGCTCGCAGCGTGCCGTCGTTGGTTGGGGCGATGATCTCGAGATCGGCGTCGCCCTGCAGATCGACCACGGTGGGCGCCGGCACGCCTCCCGGTGGATACCAACCGTCCACCTGGATCGGGGCTCCTCCGCGAGGAAGCTCTTCCCAACCCGGTTTTCGCATGGCTGAGCGGCTGCCGTCTCCGTAGGCTCCCTCCAGGACCATCACCGCCCAGGCCTGGGTCTCGTAGGGTTCGTGCATCTCGACGTTGGGGAGCCCGATCACCTCGTTCAGGCCGTCGCCGTCCAGGTCGGCCACTGCCGGCGGGGACGCGGTCCACTGGAGCCACTCGGCCCAGCTGGGATGTGGCCAATCGCCGGTGTGTTCGTTGTAGTGATCCGCTTCTACATCGGGATCGGCCCAGCGGATGAACTGGCCCCAGGTGAGTCGCTCGTCGCTGTAGTCGCCGTCGCGGTTGGTGAACCAGTTGGCGGCGTCGATGGCCACCCCGTCGTGCTCGAAGGCTTGGATGTGGTGATTGTCGTAGGTCGCCAGCACCTCCAGCTCGGGGTCGTCATCGATGTCGCCGATGGCCACGTTGAGGCCGTAGCAGCCGAATCCGGAGTGTCCCATGCCGTTCCGTTCGGCGTCGTTTCCCTCTCCGGAGAGGGTGTTGTAGCGGGGCCATGCGGGACTGTGCCCTCCGGCTGGCTGGTAGAGCGATCCGTCGGACGAGAACACAAAGACCTGTGCACCTCCGTCGCTCGTGCGCTCGGTCTGCGTGGTTGTCACCGCAATCTCGATGAGTCCGTCGCCGTCGAGATCCGACGCCGCCATGCCGCGGATCTCGGGAGACTGGCCCGCGGTCGTGGTGTCGGCCGGCCATCCCGGCTCCAGCACCAGCTGCCCCCCCGACCAGCCATAGGCCCAGACCTCGTGGTCCCGTCCCACCACGACCTCGGTGACGCCGTCGTTGTCGATATCGGCGACCACGTGGGGTGCATAGGCCCGACCGTCGGCGTCGTCGGCCACGTCGAGGAGCGTTCCGTCGGAGCCGAACACGTACACGTCGTAGTAGGCGGCGACGAGCTCGTTGGAACCATCCCCGTCCAGATCGACCACCACTGGGCTCGCGAACCAGCTCGTCTGCCCCTCCAGCCGCATAGTGGCCTCGGGAGCCTGCACTTCACCGGCACTCGTGCCCACCGCACAGACGGTGTTGCGCTCCCCACCGGTCAGATCGGGCTCGCGATTCGAGTTGTCGGAGCTGTCATCTCCGCCACCATTGCAAGCGATCAGCAGCAGTGCGAACCAGACCATTGGACCCCTCCCTCGCACAGTTTTGCACATGGCGCGCCACCGCCAACTGTAGAGGCTATGTTCGCAGTCCTTCAGGAGTCCAGATGCTGCTGCTCGCCCTCGCCCTCGCCTGTACGACCACCGAGACGCCGGATCCCGCGCCCGCTCCCGAGCCGCCCGCCGAGCCCGAGGTCGTCACGGCGACCTTTGGGCCGCTCGTCAAAGGCGGCCCGACTCCGGGAGTCCTCGCCGTCGTGCAGGAGGTGAAGCTCGGGGACAAGACCGCAAAAATCGGCTTCCACCCCCTGCTCGAGACCGGCAAGACCTATGACGGGTCGGTGTTCGGAGAGCTCGTCGACGAAAACGGCAAGCCCCTGAAGTGGCTGGAGGGAAGCGATCCCGGCGGTGCGGAGAACCGGCTCTGCAACGTCGGTGACTTTGGATCCCTCATCGAGGTCGACCGACAGCTCTTCCACGTCTCGCACCTCGAGTGCAGCCTCGGGGGAATCTCCGTCGCCCCGCTCACCCAAGGTGACAACGGCGAGCTGAAGGCGGGGGCTCCACACCTCGCAGATCTCAAGGACGTACACGGCGGCACGACCTACTGCTCTGGGGATGTCACGCCTTGGAACACCCATCTCTCCGGAGAGGAGTACGACGCCAACGCACGAATGGCCGGCGCCGACGGCAAGCTCATCGCCACCGAGATGGACATGAAGACCAAGCACCCCTGGGAGTGGTCCTTCCTCAACCACCACACCGACTATCGCGACGACATCAGTCCCTATGACTACGGCTGGATGCAGGAGACCGAGATCACCGACGCCAAGGGCGCCACCGACGTGAGCAAGCACTACGCCATGGGCCGCTTCTCCCACGAGCTCGGTCAGGTGATGCCCGACGAGCGCACCGTCTACATGACCGACGACCAGTACCACGGGGGATTCTTCCTGTTCGTGGCGGACAAAAAGGCAGATCTGAGTGCCGGATACCTCTATGCAGCGCTGTGGAAGCAGAAGAACAAGGAGGGCGTGGCAGGTCTGGTGTGGGTGTCTCTGGGGCACGCGTCGGACGCCGAGGTCCGCAAGGAGTTGTTCGGCAAGCGCCCGTCCTTCACGGACCTCTTCGAGGTGGCGGAGCTCGAGAATGGCGCCTGTCCCGAGGGCTACGGACGAACCACCACGACCTGGGGGACCGAGTGCCTGAAGGTCCTCAATCCGATGCTCGCCTCGCGGCTAGAGACACGTCGTTTTGCGGGTCTCCAGGGGGCGACGACGGAGTTCACCAAGAACGAGGGACTGGCTTTCGATCCCAAGACCGGCAGTGTCTATGTGGCGATGTCGAAGATCAGCGTCGGCATGCTCGAGGAGACCGACCTGTCCCTCGGTCCGCCGCGTGGCGACTACCACCGCCTCCGCGAGCAAGATCACATCCGCATGGACAAGAACAGCTGCGGCATCGTGTTCGAGCTCACCAAGGGCAACTCCAGGGACACGGATGGCGCTCCGATCGACTCGGACTGGGTCATGGGCGCTGCGAAACCGGCGGTGGTGGGCATTCCCGTCGAGGGTGGATGTTCCGAGGAAGGGATTGCGAATCCAGATAATCTGACGTTTATCGATGACTATGGACTGCTCGTCATCGGTGAGGACACCTCCAAGCACGAGGCCGACACGCTCTGGGTGATCGATGCCCGGAACGGTGGGGACCTGGTTCCCATCATGCAGGTGGATCCGGGCAGCGAGGTCACGGGTATGCACTGGTTCAGCGATATCAATGGTTGGAGCTATCTCACGGCGTCGAATCAGTACGACGATCGGGACTGGCCGGCCAAGGCGACGGTGATGGGGGTGATCGGGCCGTTCCCTGCGAAGTAGGGGTCGGGCCGGGGGCTCAGGCCCCGGTGAGGTGGGCCTCCGGACCGAGATCCGGGGCTGCGTCGGGCCGGAGGGTGGGGTCTTCGGGATTAGTGGCGTGCAACGGGCACGGGCACGGCCCTCGGAACGAGATCGTAGGCTGCGTCGGGTCGGCGGGTGGGGGTCTTCGGGATTAGTGGCGTTGAAAAGCTCTTTTTAGTGGCCTGCGGCCAGCGAGGGGCTCGCCCCTCTGCGCACCCGACAGCAGGAGGTCCGAGAGGTTGATGTTGCCGACGGCGGTTGTACTGGCGGACCTCTTGCTGAAAAATGGGCTCCTCGCCCCTCTTGACCCCCGGCAAAGGGGCTCCGCCACCTTTGCAAACCCGGCAACAATCTGCGACGTTGTGGAGGCTCGCGACGATTGGCGGCTGCGACGGCATCGGTCAGGAGGGCCTCCGGACGGAGATCGTAGGCAACGTCGGGCCGGAGGGGTGCGATTTCACCTCGCCTCCGGTCGCACTCCCGCGGTCCGTCACTCTGGAGACCCGCTCGGATTGCGACGATCCTCGCGACCCACGAAGACCGACGCTGGTGGAGCATCGACGCCGGCCCGACGTCTGCGGAGATCTCGTGTTGGTGTTGGTGTTGGTGCTGGTGTTTTCGTCCCTTCGTTCCCGTGATCGCCGCGGCCGACCTGCCTCGGTCGCCTTCATCACCAACACCAACACCAACACCAACACCACACCAGCCTCGATGTCCCCGGATCGCCGCGTCCAACCCGCGTGGTCGCTTGCCAGCCGGCCCTACGTTCCCTGGAATCCTCGAGGTCAACGAAGACCGACGCTGGTGGAGCATCGACGCCAACCCGACGTGTGCGGAGATCTCGTGTTGGTGTTGGTGTTTTCGTGCTTCAAAACGCCGTTTCCCGGGAACGTCGCGCCAGCACCCCACCTCGGTCGCCTTCATCACCAACACCAACACGAACACGAACACCAACACCACACCATCCTCGATTCCCCAGATCGCCGCCTCCAACCCCAGAGTTCGCCTCCGAACACGCCGCGACGTTCCCTCGGATCACCGCGGACGACCCCACAAGGCCGCCTGCCAACACGCCGCGCCGCCTCCCGGGAACGCCGCCCTCATCACAACCGCGATCCCGAGCCCGACACCCCCAGCGTCCTGGGTCATTTCTACCAAAACTGAATGATCCCTCATTGAACGCACGATCCCGTCGTGCACGGCAATAGGGTCCAGATTTTTCTCGGCATTTCTACCGACGCAGAGGTCTCAGATCAGTTACGCGTTTGCCCCTCAGAGCGACTTGGAGGGTCACATGCTCGACCTGGAATTCAGCCACGTCACCGCGGCCTATGCCGATGTCTTTACACCAGCGGTGTTGGATGCCCTGAAGGCGCTCTCCGCGCTAGACGACGACCGTCACCAGCTCATGGCGGACCGCATCGAGCGACGGCGCCGCCGAGCAGAGGACGGGGAGCGCATCGACTTCCTTCCGCCCGGTGCCCGCGTCAGGCGCACCAACCTCACCGTTCGCGCCGCCCGCGCCGGCCACTTCGACGGCGCCGAGATCCCGGCCGATCTCCAGCGGCAGTGGATCCAGGGCACCGGTCCCGGCACCAAGCCGCGCTCGACGGTGGAGAGCGGCATCCGGAACGTGGCCTATGCACTGCTCTCCGGCGCCGACGGGTGGATGTTCGACGGCGAGGACGCGCTGGGCCAGGTCTCGACGATGTCCCTGGACAACCAGCGAAACCTGAAGCTGGCTTTCGCCCGGGATCCGGTCTTCCTGGAGGTGGCCGAAGAGGTGGCCGGGCAGATGAACGAGTGGGCGCTGGGGTTCTTCGGGCGGAAGATCATCGACGACTGGCGGGAACAGCTGGGCTTCACGACCCGCATCTTCCGCGCCCGCGGCCTGCACCTCGACGACCGACATGTGCGCAGGGCCGATTCGAAGGGTTTCTCGGCCTCGATCGTGGACATGGTGCTGTACGTGGTCAACAACTACGGGCAGCTTCGGGACGACGGCTCCTCGATCGTGCTCTATCTGCCGAAGATCCAGACCGCCGAAGAGGCCGCCCTCTGGAACGACATGCTCACCGCCCTCGAGAGGCACCTCGATCTGCCGGTGGGAACGATCAAGGTCTATGTACTCATCGAGCAGATCGAGGCGTCGTTCCAGCTGATGGAGATTCGGGCGGCGCTGTGTCCACACTTCGTCGGTTTCAACACCGGGCGCTGGGACTACATCAACAGCGTCGCCGATGCGATGGGTTGGGACTCCGATTTCATCAATCCGAATATCGACGCCATCGGCATGACCTTCGGCTACATGCGCAACTACGAGGACCGGGTGCGCCGGGCGGTCAACACCGCGGACCGCAACGGCCGCTACGCACTGTGGCAGGGCGGAATGGAGCCCAACATCCCGGTGGGATCTGCGGCCGGCGTCACCGCTAGCATGAAGAAGGCCAAGGGCGGAGGAGAGCGCGAGGAGCGTGAAGGTGCCAGCGGCAAGTGGGTCGCCCACTGGAAGATGGTGCACATCGTACGCCCGGTCTGGGAGACCGTGGGCAAGGCGAATCAGATGGGCCGCAGCTTCCCACGGCTGACCTACTCCGCGGCCGATGCCGACGGCCTGATGCTGCTGGAGGCCGCCCCGCGGACCATCGCCGGTGCTCGGGACCTGCTCAGCGTGGCGCTGCAGTACGGAAACGCCTTTGGCCGGGGCTTTCAGGCCGCCGCCCTGAAGCCAGCCGACTTCTTTGGCAACGACGACGTGCTCTACCTGATGGAGGACATGGCCACCGGAGAGATCCGGCTGAGCATCCTCTGGGAGTGGCTACACAAGGGCGCCCGGCTCACCGAGGATGACGTGGAAACCGGCGTACGCGCTGGGGATCCGTTCACTGCAGAGCTGTTCGCGCGCCTCGTCGAAGAGGAGTACGCCAAGCTCCGCAGCGCGTCAAACCGCGACGTGCACGACGACTCCAAGGACAGCACCCTGCCCATCGCTCGGGAGATCGCGCTCACCTACGTCACTAGCGAGGTCAAGCCTCCCTGGTACGTCGATCTCCTCAACATCAACCTCGACAACGAGAGTCTCGAGACGGCTCGAGCGCGCATCGCTCGCTACCTCGAGGCCTTCGCCGCCGACGGCACCCGCATCACCGAGAACCTCGACTTCAGGAGTTCCAAATGACCAGCTTCGAGAACCAAGTAGCAGAGACGAGCGAGTGGATCGATAGCCCTCGATTCGACGGCATCATCCGCCTGTATGGCGCACGCCAAGTGGTGGAGCAGCGGGGCACCATCCCCAACGACTACCCGATCACTCGCCAGGCCGCCGAGGGGTTCTACAACCGGCTGCGTGAGCTCTTCGAACAGCGAGAGTCCATCACCACCTTTGGTCCTTACTCCCCTGGCCAGGCAGTCGCGATGCGGCGGCTCGGTCTCGAAGGCATCTATCTGGGCGGCTGGGCCACCTCGGCCAAGGGCTCTGCCCAAGAAGACCCCGGACCCGATCTGGCCAGCTATCCCCTGAGCCAGGTGCCCAACGAGGCGGCTGTCTTGGTGCGAGCTCTTCTCACCGCGGACCGCAACCAGCAGTATCTGCGCTCCCAGATGAGCGACGCCGAGCGCGAGGCGACCCCGCAGATCGACTACCGCCCGTTCATCATCGCCGACGCTGACACTGGCCACGGCGGTGACGGTCACGTGCGCAACCTGGTTCGTCGCTTCGTTGAAGTCGGTGTTCCCGGCTACCATATCGAGGATCAACGCCCCGGAACCAAGAAGTGTGGACACCAGGGCGGCAAGGTCCTCGTGTCCTGTGACGAGCAGATCAAGCGCCTGAACGCAGCGCGCTTCCAGCTCGACGTCATGGGTGTGTCCGGCATCATCGTCGCCCGTACCGACGCCGAGGCTGCGACGCTGTTGGACGGCCGCGGAGACGAGCGCGACCATCCCTTTGTCCTCGGCTCCACCAACGTGAGCCTGCCGCCGTACAAGATCTGCCTGCTCGGCCTGCTCCGCGCCGTGAACAATGCGGGGCTCGACGACGTGAAGGGCCACCAGCTGTACGCGATCCCCGAGTCCGAGTACGAAGCCGCCGACGCCTGGCTGGGGCGCATCGGCCTGGCCGACGAGATCAAGACCCGCGTCGCGGCCCACGACAAGAGGGGCTCCACCGGCCCCCTCGTCGACTCCCTCATCGACCGGCTGGTGTCGGCTTGGGAGGCCCAGGCCGGGCTGAATACCTTCGCCGCGGCCGTCGCCGAGGTGATGGAGTTCCGCCAGCGCGAGGGCGCTACCTTTGCGATGACCGTCGAGGAGTGGAGGGCCTACGCCAGCGATCTCTCCATGCGATCGGCAAAGACCAAGGCCAACGAGCTAGGCATCAACCTGATCTGGGACTGCGAGCACTGCAAGACGCCCGACGGCTTCTACCAGATCCGGGGTGGCATTCCCTACGCCATCGCAAAGTCCCTGGCCGCCGCCCCCTTCTGCGACATCCTCTGGATGGAGACCAAGACCGCGAACCTCGCCGAGGCGAAGATCTTCGCCGACGCCATCCACGCCCAGTTCCCCGGCAAGATGATGGCCTACAACCTGTCGCCGTCCTTCAACTGGGACACCACGGGCATGACCGACGAGGAGATGCGCCAGTTCCCGACCGAGCTCGGAAAGCTGGGTTTTGTCTTCAACTTCATCACCTATGGCGGCCACCAGATCGACGGCGTCGCGGCCGACGACTTCACAGTGGCCCTCAAGCAGGACGGCATGCTGGCCCTGGCGCTGCTGCAGCGCAAGATCCGCCTCATCGAGTCCCCCTACAAGACCCCACAGACCCTGGTCGGCGGGCCACGACTGGACGGGGCTCTCGGCGCCAGCTCTGGACGTACAGCAACCACCCGAGCGATGGGCAAGGACTCCACTCAGCACCAGCACCTGATCCTGACCGAGGTGCCGACCAGCCTGCTCGAAGAGTGGCTCGCGGGATGGGCCGAGCACAACGGCATCGCCGACTCACTCAAGGTGCGCCTGCGGCCCCACCGAGCCGGCTCCGAGCTGCTCGAGCTGGGCGTGTTGAACAACGACGGTGACACCGTTGCCAACGTCATCTTTGCGTCGATCCAGGACCGGCGGGGACGCACGATCCTCTCGGTGCGCGACCAGAACACCTTTGCCGAGACCTACCGACAGAAGAGGCTGATGACGCTCCTGCACCTCTTCCTGGTGCACCGCTACAAGGTCGACTCCATCCACTACGTTGCGCCTACCGATGACAACCGGCACCAGACGGCTGGCATGAAGAAGCTCGGGATCTTCTCCAAGGTCAACGACGAGGTCGGACAGATCATCGTCGCCGACATCGCATCCGATACAGTCTCCGCCTACCTCGACGGCGGTTCGGCACTGCGGGAGCTCATCGCCAAGCAGCGCTGAGTCTTGCTTCCGATCGATGGGCACAGGCGTCGTTTGTGCCCATTGGGCGTCGATGTTCTCCCACCGTTGACGACTCCAGAGGTTAGAATCGTGGGAATCTCGGAGACCCCATGCGCTGGACCCCCTTGTTCTTCCTTGTTGGCTGCGTCGTCAACTCAGGCCCCCGCGTCGAAGGCGAGGCGACGGGCACGGCCCCCATCTGTCCCGATCCCAGCTGTGAGGAGATCTGTGACGATGGCCTCGACAACGACCTCGACTACACGGTCGATTGCTTGGATGACGACTGCGCGGCGGACTGCAACCTCGACGCCGATGGCGACGGCTATACAAGCGCCGAATACGCCGGTGACGACTGTGACGACACCAATGCGGCCGTGTACCCAGGCGCCCCAGAGGTCTGCGATGGTGTGGACAACGACTGCGACGGTCTAGCTGACGAAGAGGACCCGAACCTCGATGTCACCACGTTGATCACGTTCTACCGGGATGCGGACGGCGACGGGTACGGCTTGACCAGCGCCGACGGAAGGGCATGCGAGGCGCCCTCTGGGTCCTGTCTGATCGACGGCGACTGCGACGACGACGACCCGCTCTCCTTCCCCGGCGCCATCGATGTTCCTGGAGACTGCATCGATCAGGACTGTGACGGCTATACTGGCGACCAAGGCTGCGAGCCGGTCTACGTCGGCGAGTACCTGGTCGACGACGGAGACCCGTGGGGGAACAACCCGCCGGTGTACAGCTGTATCGAGGCCTGCGCGCTACTCTTTGGCGGGATCGGCGCCGACTATGCGTGCAGCACCACCAACCCTGTCATCGACTACCAGGGCAACACCTCGACCTGGGGTGTAGGCGGCTGCGGAATCGTCGCCGAGGACTACAGCCTGGGGACCAACTACGACTGTGGCGCGCCGAACTGTGCGACCTCAGCCTATGTGACAGACAACTGCACCGGTGCCACGAACTACTGCTTCGAGTGGCCATAGTCGGCTAGGGCCCGGTGTACTGCACTCGCAGCAGGCCGAGCTGAGTCGGATAGGAGACGCCGTTCAGGATAGGGATGTACGCCGGGGCTGTCTCATACTCCTCGGCCAGGTAAAAGCCGGGGTTGAGGGGGTCTATTGTGTAGTAGGTGCCCTGCTGATACCACTCGTCGCCGGCCTCGAGCTTCACGAACATCCAGTCGCCGACGTTCATCAGCGCCGGTGCATAGGCGTCGACGGTCACCTCGCCAGTCCCGGGGTCGGCGGGTGTGAACTGCGGGAAGCTGCACCTGTCGGGGTCGTTCTCGGCACACAGGGACCCCGCCGCGCCGTAGCCGTCCACGACGACGTCCACCGATACCGGTGAGGAGTAGTCCACCTCGGTCGTGGCCGTAGTGGCGGATGTGATCTCGGGGAAACCGGCCGTTCCGGGTGCCACGCACGTGATGTCCTCGGTGGCGTAGTGCGTTGGGGTCTCGTCGTCGGTGAAGGCCAGGTAGTGGAACAGGTTGTTCACACCGTCGAAATCGCAGCGGAAGCCATACTGAAGCTCGACCACCTCGTTGCTGTCGATGGGGGGATCGGTGGGGCTGTCGGCCGCCCACGCGATTCCGTAGTACTGGGTGTAGTTGTCCCCGTAGGCGGTGCTCCAGCCGGTGGGTGGGGTCACCCAGAAGAGGTAGCCGGCCTCGACCCCGAGGACGCGGAGACCGGTGTGCAGATGGGGACCGGCCGTGATGCGGAGGGTGACGGTCTCGCTTTCGTTGCGGTCACAGGTGGTGCAGCTGTAGATGGTCTCGACCGTGGCGATGGGAACCAGGCCTTGTTCACTGAAGTGCTCGATCTGCAGATCGTAGCGAGCCAGGCCATCCCCGACCTCGGGCAGGGCCGCGGTCACGGTCTGCTGTGGGACACCCTGAGAGTCCACCGAGAGACCGGCCCACAGGGGTTTCGGACCGGAAGCGGGCGGCGCGACTACTGTTTCGTCGACGCTCAGGTGCAAGGTGGCGGGTATCGCGAACTCCAGCCCATCCGGCTCGAGGCGATACAGCGATGCAATGTCGGCATATCCAGCCCACACTTCGGATCCGTCGGCCGGTGTGAGGGCACTGATCGAGATCTCGGTGTCGGCCGCGAGTGCGCCAGGGGGAATCTCCAGGGTGACCAGCCCGTCATCGCTCGCCGCATTTCCGCCTTCGGAGCCGATGACCGAGAGGATCGTCGTGGTCGTCGTCGTGGTCGTCGTCGTGACTGTGCCGTCGTCGTCGCCCTTCTTGTCCGGAGTATCACCTCCGCCGCAGCCGAGAATCGCCAGCCAAACTCCAGTCTTCACCAACGCGTTCATCGATTGTCCTCGTCTAGTGACAGGTCACGGTGCTCCGCTCTTTCTTGCGGACGCAAGCGGACTGGCTGCCGAGTACGCAAGGCACTTCGTAGCCGTCCTGGGTGCATTTGTTGCCGGCGATGACCGTGTTGTTGTCGGGTGCGCACCACACCTTTCCGTCCTTGAAGAGCTTGCACTGGCCCTGGCCACAGTGGGGGACGCCGTCCTGTAGCGCCGCTCCGAAGCCCTTCGCAGAGACCCAGATCTGGGTGGCGTTCTTGCCCTTTTTGCCTTTCTTCTTGCCCTTCTTCTTGCCCTTCACCGGCACTTCGGCGCACTGGACCTCGACGCCATCAGCCTCCGACGCTCCTGGCATTCCCAGCAGACCCCCGAAAACGACCATCACTGCAACGAGCGACCACCACACCCTCTTTGATTTCATCATGCATGCTCCTGGCCCAGCATATCTCTAATCGAGCCTGCTACCCTAGGGAATGCGCACCATTCCCTTTCTGCTCGTCCTCTCCTGCGCCGGTGGCGGCTCGGTTGGCATCCCAAGCGAGACCAGCGAGACCAGTGAGACCAACCCGGCTGACGTCGACACGGACACGGACACGGATGCCGACACTGATCCGTGGACGGGTTGGGGGGCCTGTACCGAGGCCTCGGACTGTGATGACGGACTGGACTGCTCCGACAACCAGTGCCAGGACGGCCGCTGCATCACCGTTCCCCTGGCCGACTGCAACTGGCCCGCCACCGATCCCGACGATGCCGAGCGCCTCGCCGTCGAGAGCCCCTTCCTCGAGGCCCAGCTGTCGGGTCTCGACTTCGATCCAGCCCTCCTGAGGCTGTGGGCGGTGCGCCGTGATTGGGTCGTGCGTCTGGTGGACGATGGAGGCGGGGGCTGGATGGTGGACACGGTGGACGGCAGCCCCGCGATCTGGCCGGTCGACGGCGACAAAGAGGGCATCACGCTGTTCGATCCCGCCCGACCCGACTCGGTCCTGCTCGTCACAGATGGCGACGACACCATCGAAGAGTGGGACTTCTCCGCAGAAGACGGCGTGAGGGTCCGCACCTTCGACACCGAGCCCTTCATCCAGGGCGGGCAGAACTTCGACGGAACCGAGGGCATCACCTTCGTCCCCGACGCCTCTCTGAACGCCTGGAACTTCACCGACGACGGCGGCACCCCGGTGGTCAGCGCCAACGGAATGGGAGGGCTCACCTTTGTCGCGCATCAGACCGGCGGCGCGGTGTATGTGTTCGACCTCGACCCGGACAGCGGAGACGTCGACCTGGTGGGCCGCTACCTCACCGACCGAGACGAGTCGGCGGGCCTGGAGTTCGACGCCTCCACGGGTCGCTTGTACATCTTCCACGGCGATGTCTACAACGACCTCGAGGTTGCGCGTCTGTCCACTTCGACGGCCGGTCAAGCGCGAAAGTTCGACACCGAATACGTCTGGAACTATCCGAGCGGTCTCAACTCTGAAGGCGTCGCGGTGGCCCCGGTCGACACCTGCGTTGCCGGGGGCCGAAGCCTGTGGATTGCCTCCGACGACGCCGGAGCCCGGTCGCTGCAGTGGTATAGAGACTGGGTCTGCTTCTAGGCAGGATCCATGTCCGTCGGAAAGGGAGCCGGGTTCCGGGCGCTGCGGTGCTTCAACGACCCCAGTCTGCGCGCCTTGGCCGGCTCACGAGGCCGCATCGACGAGCGCACAGTCGCCCTCTTTCCCCGCGACAACATGACCCGCCGTGTCCTCGCCGCCCTCGCTGGCGACGGCCTGATCCCGCTCAAGGAAGTCTGTGAGTCCTTCGAGTTCTTCGAGCGAGTCCGCAGCAGCGTGCGCGCCCCGGTCATCGCCGACCTGGCAGCTGGCCACGGCCTCACCGGGCTTCTCTTTGCAGTCTTCGAGCGAGAGGTCGAGGCAGTGGTGTTGGTCGACAGAGAGCCTCCGAGCAGCCACACCCGGATCCTCGAGGCCCTGTGCAAAGTCGCCCCGTGGATCCGGCCAAAAGTGCGCTGGATAGCCGGTTCCATCGATGAGACCCCGATCGAGGCCGGCACCTCGATTGTCGCGATCCACGCCTGCGGAGTGCAGACCGACGCCTGTCTCGACGTGGCCGTGTCCTGTGGTGGCAACGTCGCGGTCATGCCGTGTTGCTATGGAAAGACCGGCGGCGATGCACCCCAGGGCCTTCGCGACGCCCTCGGTCTCGATCTCACTGCAGACATCCAGCGCACCTACCGACTGGAGGCGGCGGGCTATCGCGTGCGGTGGTCGAACATCCCAGACGTCATCACGCCCATGCACAGAATCCTCATCGCCCGCCGGTAATCTCCGGTCCTCTCACAGTCGGTCCCTCGCCGCGGCGCAGATCTCGGACATGCCACCCATGGCCACGACCTCCATCGTGTCTGCGCGCACCAAGATGCCGGCGGGCACATAGCCGATGGCCGCCACCACTCCCTCGTAGAAGTGAGAGTTGGAGTCGCTGAGGACCGGGACCGGTTCGAAGCCGTAGTCCGCTGCCCAGTTGGACATCGCGTTCGGGTTCGGGTCTGCGCCATCCCAGTCCACCAGCATGTCTACCCACAGCAGGCTGCCGTCCTCCACGGCCTCGCGGACCATGTGGTAGTCGCCCTCGAGTCCGGCTGGATCGCTGCCGCCTCCCGAGATCCACTCCGACACGACGATGCCGGGGCCAATGCCGTCGATGGTCACATTGAACGCAATCAGCTCGTACTGCCGATACGGCGAGGCGAGGTCGTACAGATCGACCGTGTCGCCGAACTGGTCCTTGCCCATGTGCCGACCGACCACGTCCCCCGGCGTGAATCCTCCCGAGAAGCCCGGATCGGAGATCGCCTCCTTGTCGGGGTTGTATGGCCAGAATCCCGTGTAGATCCGACTGTCGTAGTCGTATGGATCGGTGCCTTCTGTGAGTTCATCCTGGTTGAGGTAGGTGTCGCCATCGCTGTCTGCGAGACCGTCGTCGTCGTCGTCGTCATCGTCGTCCCCCGGGTTCGCCTGGCTCGTGCCGTCGGGCAGGGTCTCCTCCTTCCCGCCGGGGTCCAGCAGGCCCGTGATGACGGCGTCCCCGGGCTCGCAGGCGACACAGAACAGGAGAAGAAACGGTGACAAACGCATGGGACCTCCACCCCTGGAGTGTGTCTGCCCCCGTGGTACGGCTCACCTGGCCAGTCAGGAGACAGTCAACCCGGGAGTGGGTCTATGCTTGAATCCAGCCGTCCCGCGGTGTATCTGGTGGCGAGCCCTCGGGGAGACGTTGTCGGAACAGTCAGACATCCTCAATCTGCGCGGATGCACTGTGGACCTCCGCAGGGGGCGGATCCGGCTCGAAGACGGCAGCGAGCAGTCTCTCACCTCCAAAGAACGCGATCTGCTCGCCTATCTGCGCGACCGCGATGGCGGAGTGGTCTCCCGCGAGGAACTCCTGCAGCGCGTCTGGGGCTATGACCCGTCCGTCGTCTCCCGTGCCGTGGACCTGGCGTTGGGACGGTTGCGGAAGAAGATCGAGGTCGATCCTGCAAATCCGGAGCATCTTGTCACACAATACGGTGAGGGCTATCGACTCCTGGCGGCGCGACAAGCTTCGGTGCGCGGCCGCGAGCAGGAGCACGAGGCGCTGATCGCGGCGTGCAGCTCTTGCCGGCTGGTGACCATCGTGGGCGTCGGAGGAGTGGGCAAGACCTGGCTCGCGCGCCAGTTTGCGGAGGTGCGGGGCGGCCTCTTTGTCGGTCTGCGACATGCCCGCGACGCCGGGGAGATCGAGGCCGCTCTCCGGTCTGCCCTTCGCTTGGGCGCTCGAGCCGATCACGCCGAGCTCATGCAGGCTCTCCTGGGTCAGAAGCTCATCGTGCTCGACAACTTCGAGCAGGTTGTCAGCCAGGCTTCAGTCACCGTGGGGCGGTGGCTGGAAGCGGCCCGTGGGGTCTGTTTTGTGGTCACGTCCCGCGAACGGCTGGGTCTGCCCGCAGAGACCCTCATCGAGCTCGGCCCGCTCGCTGCGCCAGAGGCCATGACCCTGTTGCGGGGCCACGCTGCGGTGACGCTGAGCGACCCGGACGCAGAGGCCCTCCTGGAGGCGACTGGCCGGCATCCGCTCGCGATCGAGCTCGCCGCAGCCCGCCTCGATCTGCTCTCACCGCCTGATCTGGTGCGACGTCTCGGCGCGTCTGTGCAGATCCTGACCGGCGTACGCACGGCGCTGGCCTGGTCGTGGTCTATGCTGACTACAGAGGAACAACGCGCTCTCTCCCAGTGCACCGTGTTCGTGGGAGGCTTTGACATGTCGGCAGCCGAGGCCGTCCTCACACCTCCCGACGGCGGCTCGGTCTTGGAGATCGTCACCTCGCTGCGAGCCAAGTCCCTGCTCGAGGCCCGCAGCGTGGACGGGAACCGGCGCATGGATCTGCACCCGCTGGTGAGGACCTTCGCGTCGGAGTACCTGGAGGATGCGTCTGAGGTCCGGGACCGGGCGGCAGATCATTTCTTCGAGGTGGCCCTGAGCGCCCATCGCTCCGGACATGGCTCCGCCGCGGTGGTGGCGCTCCTGCACGAGGTTCCGAACTTGCTCGCCGCAGTGCATGGCGAGGACTCCGAGCGGTCGGTGAATGCGCTCTACCTCCTCCGTCCTCTCTGGCATCGGTATGGCACCTATGGTCAGTGGCGTGAGCTGGCGGAGTCCTGTGTGGAGCGATCTGCCGGATTGTCGGGTCTGTGGCGCGGGCGGGCACTGAACCTCGCCGCCGACACGTGTCTGCTCCTCGGTGACCGAGACCAAGCTGCGCAGCGGTTCACGGAAGCCCTCACCGTGTTTCAGGCCGATGGCGACCCGGTCGGATTGGCCCATGCCAGTGGAGGCCTGGGCAACATCGCCCTTTGGGGAGGCCGTCATCGCGACGCCCTCGGCCACTACCGGGCTGGCCTCGAGGCAGCCAAGGGAACCGGCCGCGTCGAGGGCACACTTCATCGCTGCTGCGCCGGGGTCCTGGCAGATCTCGGCGAGTGGGCCGAGGCGGAGGAACACCTCGAGTCGGCCATCGCCCTGCATCGCCGGCTCCGCGATGCCCACGACGTGATCGAGTCCCGCCACAATCTCGCGACATGCTGGCTCGCCACCCGTCGTGTCGTCGAGGCGATCGCGGTCCTCGACGAGGTGGTCGCCTACTACACGGATGCCGGCGATGCGCGGGGAGTAGCGGCCGCTCGTTGCGACCTCTCTCTTGCTTGGTCGCAGCGCCGTCGGCCCGAGCAGGGTCTGGAGCACGCGCGTCTGGCCCGAGAGGCCCTCGCATCCTGCCGGCAGCTGCCGCTCTTGGCCGACACCATTTCCTGTGCCGACGGCATCGCGCAGCTGGGCTTGGGTCGACGGCGGGAGGCCCGTGACGCATTCGAAGGCGCGCTTTCCAGCCGCTCCTCGCGCGAACAGGCTGTGGCCATGTGTTTGCTCGCTGTGGTCAGCGAGGCCCCAGAAGCGAACGACCTGTTCGAACGAGCCACTGAGCTGGCGGGCGCCCCAGATTTTGTCGATGCGTGCCGGAGCATCCTGGCGGGTGACACCCCTGGGCCTGGCGTCGCCTCTCCGACGCTCCTGGCCTTGATGGGGGCACTCCGCTAGCGGTGCTCTAGCTGAGAACGGCCGTCTCTCCGTCTCCGAACACCTTTCGGTACGCGCGCACGTGGAAAGCCAGGATGAACGCCGGTCCCAGGATCGGCACGTAGGCCGCTACCATCGACAGTCCGAGGTAGACCACGCCGAGGGTCCCGACCCAGGACGAGTGGGCCATGAAGTGAGCCAGCGCGGTCTTCACACCGTCGATTGCACCCAGTCGATGCAGGGCGACCAGTGGGGCCACAAACCCAAAGACAATGGGAACCGCGAGGGCGGGGAAGTAGCACATCATCAGGCCCACGGTGCTCATCATGCCGAGGAGGATCCCGGCGCCGATGACCTTGGGTAGGTCCTTGCCGACTGTCGCAAACACCGCCGGGAAATCCAGCTCGAGCTCTCCACGCTGGTGGCCGGCGACCGCTCGGACGAGGCTCGCGTTGAAGGGCGCAAGCAGCGCCGCGAGTCCTCCGATGAACGCCACCAAGAACAGGATGGGTACCAGGATCGACCCGAGCTGCGTGAGCATCAACACCAGGAAGCCGAGGCCCTCATTCACGTACTCGGCGAGCAGGCCGCCGATGATGGCGCCGCAGACCATCACCACTCCCATCCCGATCGCGATCCCGAAGTACAGCACGAAGATCCCGACGAAGACCACGGGCATGATGACGAGGAACTGCCCCACGCCTGCGAGCACGTACTTGGCCATGTTGTCCTGGAACTCCTCCATCGTCTCGGTGAGGAGGTCGCCGATGGCCGGGAACTCCCCGCCGGGCTCCGGCTCTAGCTTGTACTTCTTCGGTCGATCGCCCATGCCCTCTCCTACGGCTGACCTTTCGTACCCCGCTGGGGAGGATTGATCCTGGTGAGAGCGCGGATCACCACAATCCGGCCGGGCACTTCTCCGAACGGAGTCGGGTCTTGTGGTGCAGCAGGCACCCGCACAACTTGCAGCTGCAGGCCGGTCCTCTGCCGCCACGGCATGGCAGGGCGTTCTCGCACGAGGCACACAGGCGGCGGCGTGCTCGAGTGATCGCGGGAGGGGCTCGGTCGACGCCGAGGACGGACTTCGAGATCCCCACAGCGCCCCGCACTATCCTGGTCGCTTGCCTCACCGGCTTTGGCGCAGCTGCTGTGGTTGCGGGTGGTTTGGTCCTTGTCGAGCTTGTCCTGGTGCTCGTCCGGGAACTCACCCTGGTGCTCGATGTGCTCGTTTTGGGGCTTGTGGAGCTGGTTCTCGCGCTTCTGGAGCGGGTTCTGGTCCCCGTTGACCTCGTCCTGGAGCTCGATGACTTGTTGTTTCCACAGTTGCAGCCCAAAACGTCTCCCAACCCAAACCAGGCTAACGACTCGGCGCCCGGTCGACCACAACCTCGAGCTGGGCAGTACGCTACGGAGCATGTCGCGCTGACTTGTGCTCCAGCATCCGCTGTAGGTCTCTCGTCGAACGCCAGAACATGTGCAGGAAGAACGGCCGCAACAGTGGATGTGCCCACCGAAAGGCCGGTGCCGGAGTGTAGTGGATCCGCCACCTCAGCTCTGTTGCCCCTCCCGGAAGCCGTGCCAGACGGAACTCCTGCCCCATTGCCTCCACCATGGGCAGGCTGCAGGCGTCCACCGAAGCGATCCAGCGATGGGGGGGCTGCGCGAGTACGGTGCGCACGCGGATGCTCATGAAGGAGAAGGTCTCCACGCTCGCGGAGCCCTCGTGGTGCGGCGTCGTGAGCCAGTCGATGCCCTGGTAGTGAGCGATCCACTCGGTGCCGCGCTCGGGGCGGGTCGCTGCGGCGTACACCGCTTCGATGGGCGCCTCGATTACTGTGACGTTCTCGATGAGCTCGGCCAGTCTCTCTCCTTCATGAAAGGGCTGCAGCTCGAACAGGAGGGGCCACGGGCGTGGGCCGGGATCGGGAAGATCTGCCGAGACCCCATCCGGCGGAGTGGGGGAGATGGGACGCACCGGGGGCAGCGCCACCCCCAGCTGACGACGCCAATGCTCGCTCACGAAGAGCTGATCGGGATCGAGGGTCTGTCGCAGGCTCAGAAAGGCCTCCAGCTTGGGGTAGCGCTCTGCCATCCAGGTTCTTCCGAGGTACTTGGAGCGCGCAAGCTGCTTCCCCCAGTGCAGGCGGAAGCCGAGATCGTCCAGGAGCGCCCAGAACTTCGGGAAGAAGGCCGCGGTCGGGTCCTCGATGTTGTGCTTGAGCCAGAACACATTGATGCGGAGCTGATCCTCGCCGTGGGCTGGGCTCATCCACATGGGGCTCCGGCGACCGGCGTACAGCTCGGTGATGAAGGAGCCGGCCGAATCGTACCCCTCCGCGAAGTGGGCGCGGAGGCGACGCAGGGCTTCTTCGGCCCGGGACCAGGGGATCCACAGCTCTGTGAAGTGCACGGGCATGAGGCGCTCGTCCACCTGGGCATCCATGGCCAGGCCCTGCCACCAGCTGTCCCTGAAGTAGCGACGCTCGGTGGCGGGCGCGGCCACGAACGCGTTGATCAGGTGGTGTTTGACGTGCTTGCGAGCCACGCCCTGGGCACGTCGCATCACCCACCGACCGGCGCGGTTCTTTCCCACGACTCGCTGGAGTGCGGGGCGGGCGTTGGCGAGCGCAGCCAGCGCCAGTCCTCCGGCGGCCTGGAGCGGCACGGTGCTGCCCATGATTGACGGCATCTCTTCGTAGGGGCGCCTCGACACCGAGCCGTCGCTGTCGGTCGCGCCCAAGCGCTCCTCGTCTCGAAGGGGTCTCGCCCGCCAGACAATGGCTCGGTCGACGCCTGGCTGGGGCCACCACATCACTCGGGCATAGGGGCTGTCTCGGAGTAGGTCCAGCACGGCCTGCGGGTCACCCTTCGACAGGCCCAGAGCCGGATCCGAGGCGGGCAACGTCTGCTCCCAGCCAGCGATGTCGAAGCGGGGCACGCAGCGAAAGGTCACCTCGGTGAGCACGCCAAGCAGGCCCATGGAGACGCCCGCGGCCCAGAACAGGTCGTCGCCGTCCTCCCGTCGCAGCACGTGCACATTGCCCCTGCCGTCCACCAGCCGCAGCCCCACCACCGAGTCGGTGATGCTGTGGGTGAGGGAGCCGCCGTCCGAGCCCGACGACACGTAGCCGCCGACCGTCTGGACGTTGCCTCCCGTGAGCAGCGGGAGTGCCCAGCCGCGCTGGTCGAGCTGCCAGCACAAGCCCTCGGTGACCGGTCGTCCGCCGCTGTGTGACCGTGGATCGCGGGAGATGCTGCATCCCGGCTGGACAGAGACCTCTCGCCGCTGCTCGTCGAAGCGGCAGGCTCGCATTCGGTCCAGGCTGAGCTCCACCGCACCGGACGTGCCACCTGCCAGGAAGGCGTCGGTGTGCACGGACTCTGGAACCGAGCGATCTGCCCCGACAACGCGGAGCTGGATCCCGTGAGCGCGGGCATGAGCCACCAGCGCGCAGACCTCGGCCTCGGAGCCTGGGTGGTACACGCCGCGCGCATCGGGGGCGATCGCTGGGGCAGTGGACGTGGCGGGAAGGGGGCGCTGGGTGACGGTCAAGAGTCCTCCTGGGTCACCCCCCTCTCACGCAAGAAGCGCGCCAACGTGGGCCCACGGGCGCACCGTGGACTTTCGGCGCTCGTGCCTGGGCGCCCAGTGGGCGCTGGGTGGGCGCTCAGGGCGTACAGCGCTCCCGGAGGTAGTCGGTCAGCTGCTGGAGCACGGACACGACATCGTCCCCACGCACCCGATAGTAGACCTCTTTGCCGCGTCGTTCGCAGTCGACGATGCCCGCCTCACGCAGTACCGAGAGGTGACGGGAAACCGCCGACATGCCCACCGAGCACATGCCGGTGAGCTGGCTGACGGTGCACTCTTCCGGGGCCTCGGCGAGCAGACGCAGGATGGAGACTCGGGTCGGGTCCCCCAGCGCCTTGAAGAAGCGAGGGGACATGAAGTCTTCCCATTGACCTTTGCTCTGCCCTGCCATCTCCCCCCTTCACACGTCTCACCGTCGGGCACAACGACGCGAGCGCACTACTCCGGTTTGTACGCCGTTACTTTGATGGAGGACACCTTGCCCGCCAAGACGCGTTCGCCAACAAAGGCCAGGGGAGTCAGGCACGCGCGCTCGCCGGATGCGAGTGCCCGCTGGGCTGTGGTCCCCCCGTCCGTCTGATATCGCCCAGCCTCCACCACGATCATGCTTCTCAGCCTCCGGCCGGAGAACACCGTTCGATCGAGGACTTGCACGTCGCGAAGACCTGAGCCGGCAACGATCGCCAGGTAGGCCTCCTCGTCGATGAGGGAGTCCACCACGCCGCTGAAGGAACGGGCCAACGCACGCATCCAAGAGGGGACTTCACCGATGACCGTGTCGGACAACACCATTCGTCCCCCCGGCTTCAGGACCCGGGCGATCTCCGCGAACACCCGGCTCTTCTGGGGCGAGAGGTTGATGACGCAGTTCGAGATGACCCAATCCACGCTGCCGCTCTCAACGGGCAGTTCCTCGATCAATCCCTTGCGCAGCTCGATCTGGGACAGGCCTGCCCGCTTCGCGTTCTCCGTCGCGAGCCTCAGCATGTTGCTGGTCATGTCCACGCCGATCACTCTGCCCTCGGCACCGACTTTTCGCGCGGCGAGAAGGAGGTCCAGACCGGCACCCGACCCGAGATCGAGGACGGTCTGACCGGGGCGAATGTCGGTGTAGAGGAGCGGGTTGCCGCAGCCATCCGAGCAGGCCACCGCTCCCTCGGGCAGATCGCTCAACGTCTCGGCGGTGTAGCGTTCCAGGGCCGGGATGGCGACGCGGCTGGCGTTGGTTCGGTTCGCGAAATGACTGGATACTTCCTGGCGAACGCTGTCTGGGTCCGTGTTCATGTGCACTCCTGCATGATTTGAACAATTGACTGAATCATGGAATGTATAGGGCCCTTCCACGAGTCCGTCAATGGGGTGCCTCAGGAGGAACTCGTTACACCGGATCCCAGTCACATCCCTGGCTGTCACAGAGGAAGTCGACGGTCTGCCCAAACGTATAGGCGCTCTCACCGGCGGCGATGTCGTCGGGCGTGTTGGAGGAGAATGTGCATTGGGTGCCAGTAGTGGTCGCCGACGAATAGGCGAACACGGCTCCTCCGACCTCGGCCACATTGTCGGAGAAGCTCACCCTCTCGAGCGTGGCATCTCCGACGTTCAGGATAGCCCCCCCGTCCTCTGCCCCATTGCCGCGGAAGGTGGTGTCGCTGACCGTCATCCGGGACTCGTAGCTCACCACGGCGCCTCCGATCATGGCTGCGGTGTTGTCCGACAAGACCGAATCTGTGATGTCGAGCTCGCCGTCGTAGACGTAGATGGCCCCCCCGTCGCGGGCAGAGCCGCCCTCGATCGTGACCCCCGAGAGCCGGATATCGACGTCGTTGTAGGCGCAGATGGTGCCGCCGTCGTCGCCGGCCGTGTTGTCGGTGAACACGACGTCGGTGGCCGTCACCCCGCAGCCGTTCTCGCTGTAGATCGCGCCGCCGTCAAACGCGCTGTTGTTGGTGAGGGTGCTGTCGGTGACAGTGACCTTTGCACCTCCATCGCAGAGGATCGCACCCCCTTTTGAGGCGTTGCCCGCTCCTCGGGCTCGGCCGCGATCGATGCGCACCCGAGCCACGGAGAGCTTGCCGCCAGTGACCGTGAGCACAGTGTCGTTGTCTCCGCCCGACAGCGTTGTCGTCGCCTTGTCGTCTCCCTCGATGACGATGTTGGCGGTGGTGGTCAGGCGCACGAACCACTCCCCTGGGCAGACGGAGACCGTGCCATCGGTGGACAGCTTGGTGTGTGTGCCGACCGTGAAAGCGTCGGTCAGATCGGTCTGCTGCCCTTCGCTGTCAGTGAAGGTTACTCCCGTGCAACCTGCAACCTCGGTGGGGGAGTCCGTGCAGTCGACACACGGTCCATCGCGCGGTTGGGCCGGCTTCGAGCACGCGAGGGCCAGACCTGCTGCAACCGGGAGTATGCCCTTGATACCGACACGGAATGGGATCATGGACTGCAAGGTAGCCGATCAGGGAGCACAAGCGTCGCGGGTCGCTACTCGCCGATTTGGCTCGTGGTCGGCAGGGTCATGACGAACCTGGCCCCGGACGAGAACCCTTCATCGAGCTCGAGGGTGCCGCCATGGCGGGAGACGATCTGATGGCAGATCGACAGACCCAGCCCGGTCCCGGAAGTGCCCTTGGTCGTGAAGAAGGGCTCGAAGAGTCGAAGGCGCGCTTCGGGTTCGACCCCACTGCCGTCGTCCTCAACGGACACCTCCAGGCCGTCCTCGGTCGTGCGCGTTCGGATCGTGACCGTACCGCGCTCTCCCACCGCGTCGAGCCCGTTTCGAAGCAGGTTGAAGATGACCTGGTTGAGCTCCGCGAGGTAGCACTCGATCGGCGGCAGATCGCCATCCTCGAAGTTGATGGCGACCCCCGGTGGCAAGGTGCGTGCGAGCATGCTCACCGTCGCGCGGATCCCGATGTTGAGGTTTGCTGGCTGTGTCTGGTTGGCGTCACCCTGTACGAATGTGCGCAGATTGGTGTGGATGTCCCGCATCCGGTCCGACGCCTCCTGCATCGTGTCCAGGGCGTCGAGGATGTCCTCGCGAACGAAGTCCATCTCCTCGTCCTGCCACATCGCGGTCAGCTCCTCGGGCGGGCGACGGTCCAGGTGGGCGACGAGCAAGCGATCGTAGCTCTGGGCATAGCGTCGCAGCGGCCCCACCGTGTTCACGATCACATTCATCGGGTTGTTGAGCTCGTGAGAGAGGCCCGCGAGGAGGCGTCCGAGGGCCGAGAGCTTCTCGGCGGCGACCAGGTGGGCCTGGGCGACCTTGAGCTCGGCGTGGCGTGCCTCCAGCTGAGAGGTGACGTCGAAGGCCCGGCGCAGCAACCGATGCCGCAGCTCGGAGCTCATCACGGCGATGATCACCGCCGACCCGAGATAGAAACCGGCGCCGACGACGCGCTCGATGGGCTGCTGGAGCGGCATCAGCGCGTGAGCGGCGGCGAAGCCAAAGACGGCCATCGAGTACAAGATCCCCGAGCGCGCCGCCGGCCAGGTGAAGATGCTCGCGGAAGCCCAGATGATCAGCGAATAGCCAAGTACGTAAGCATCATACCACTCTCCCGTCGCCGGGAGCATGGCCGCAACTCCGACGATCGTGACGACTAGCGCCACCGCCGATGCTCTCCGGATTGTTGTCAGGCGGTCGGTCCTCCGGGCGACCACGCCGCACGGGATCAGGAGCGCGACGATTTGCACGCGATACACCGCGAACAGGGTTGCGGACTGGGGAACGAGGAGCAGATCGACGATGGCCCAGAGGGGGACCAGCGTAGACGCAAGCGCGACAAAGAGCAGGCACTGCTGCCGTTCCCGCTGCGCGCAGTCCAGCGCCCAGGCCTCCTTCTGCTCGGCCGATTCAGTCACCGCAACGTGCGTCCATCAGGGACGCCACACACTGGAGGATCTGGTCGGGTGTGTAGGGTTTTGGGATCACCTCTTCGGCCAGGTTGGAGGCCAGAGCATCGGTGACGTTCTTGTGATCGACATAGGCCGTCACCAAGGCGCGGCGCACGTCTGGATACCTCTCGCGGACCTCCTCCAGCAGGACGGTGCCGGTCATGGGCCTCATGCCGTAGTCGGTGAGCACGATGTCGACGGGACCGGTACTCAACCGCTCCAGCGCGTCGGCGCCCGAGGTTGCCTGGGAGATCTCGAAATCTTTGCGAAACAGCCGCACGAAGACCCGCAGGTTCATGGTCTCGTCGTCCACGACCAGGACTCGGGGGAGACGTGTTTCGACTTCTTCGGTCATACGCCCATTCTATCGGACCGGCACCGCGGGTTTGAAGGCGGGACCCCCGCGAGGTCGACCTGTTCGTGGCTGGTGCATACTGTGGGGCGAGGGGACAGCGGTTCATGTGGATTCTGATCGCTATGTTGGTGGCGTGCACCCCCGATGACGTCCGGGGCAAGCGTCCCACCAGCACAACGGACTCGGCGACCGAGCTGACCACCGACACCGCGCCCACCCAGACCGACTCGGGGACCCCCGACGACGCCATGTGTGACGAGCCGCTTCCTCCATTGCCTGGAACCTATGTTCAGACCACCTTTGTCACCGAGGAGGACTTCGACTTCGACGGCGGTGGTTTCCTTCTCTCCCAGTCCGGCGCCGCCATCGCCGCCCTCGATCACGACCACAACGTGCAGATCATCCCGGTGCCGGGTTTCCAGGATCCGTCTGGCCTGCGCGTCCTCTCGACCGGTGACATCGCCCTGGCGGAGCCGATCACGGATGCCCTGCGAGTCGTGTACCGCGACAGCGGCGCCTCGGAGATCGTCATGTCCGGCATGTCCTTCCCGAACGGGCTCACAGCAGACAGCAATGGCCGGGTCTTCATCTCCGACTTCATCTTCAACGGGCGCATAGGGCTCGCCGATCCCTACACCGGTGAGTCCTGGATCGTGCTGGAGGGCCTCAATCGTCCCAACGGCCTCGAGCTCTCCCCCGACGAGCAGAGGCTGTTCATCATGACCGAGGACGGGGTGATGGTGTCGGAGCGTCTCGGCGACACCAGCTTCTCTCCCGCGACGCTGTTCGCCACGGTGCCTGCCGGCCAGAACCCCTGGAGCCTCACCATCGATGTCTGCGGCAACCTCTACACGGTCGACTACTTCTCCGGAAAGGTGTACCGCATCTCCGCCGACGGGAGCACCACTGAGCTGGTGGTGGACATCGCCCAGTTTGGAGCCTTCTCGTCGCTGCGCTTCGGGAGTGGCTACGGAGGCTGGGAGCGGGAGACGCTGTACGTGACGAACCGTGCCAGCCTGTTCGCGGTGCCCATCGGCGTCCCGGGTCGCCGGTCGGTGGCACCCGTGTTCTGAGGCGGTCTTCGAACCGTCACGCCCCCTGGGTGATCAGGTCCGCCGCTCTCGCTCCGATCATGTAGGACGTCACATTAGTGTTTCCACCGGTGATCGACGGCATGATGGAGGCATCGGCAACCCGCAGGTTCTCGACTCCACGAACCCGAAGCTGCGGATCGACAACTGCCATGTCATCCGTTCCCATGCGGCAGGACCCAACCGGATGCAGGAGGGATGAGGCCCTCAGGCGCACCTGTTCGGCGATTTCGGCATCCGTAGAGTGCTCCGGTCCCGGGGCAAACTCCTCACTCCACAGGGGTTTGATGTGACTGTCTGCCAGGACCTCACGGACGAGGCGCACACCCTTGACCAGGGTGTTCAGATCGTCCTCTTCCGCCAGGAAGTTCGGATCGATGTTCGGCATCGCACTGGGATCGCTGCTCTTCAGGGTGACCCGGCCCCGACTCTTTGGATAGATGAGGGACGGCATCACGGTCAAGCAGGGTCCCGGGTTCACATACGGGGGCTCCGGGCCATCGCCGTTGGGGTCGGGCCAGCTCCACGGAAGGGACACCAACTGGAGGTTGGGAATCGGCTGGCTCGGGTCGGTCTTCACGAACGCATTGCTCTCGAACACCGTGTGGCTGAACCAGGTCTGTCCGGAGAAGACACTCTTCATCATCGAGCCGAGCAGATAGAGCGGCGTCGCCTTGCGAACGGCCTGTTGCGACATCACGGTCACTGGAATGAACACGTGGTCGTGGTAGTTTTCTCCGACTCCCGGAAGGTCACAGTGCACATCCAAGCCGTGCTCTCGCGAGCTGGATGCGGGTCCGATTCCCGACAGCAAGAGTATCTTCGGAGACCCGAACACGCCGGCGCTGAGTATGATCTCGCCGTTTGCGTTCGCCGTCTTTCTCTCGCCATTCTGGCTGTATTGAACGCCGACGGCCTTGCCATCTTCGACGATCACTCTCTCCACCTGACAGTTGCATTCTATGGACAGGTTGGCGCGACTCCAGTTCGGATAGAGAAAGGCCTGGGCGGAGCCGCATCTCAATCCGTTCTTGGTGTTCACATTGAAGAAGCCGGCAGTTTCCTGACTTTCATCGTTGAAGTCCCCGTCCAGAGGGATGCCACACACCTTCGAGATCGCTTCATTCAGTGCTTTGGACGCCGGTGTGATTCCCTCCCGCGGCAGCGTGGAGACCTGGATGGGTCCATCGGCTCCGTGATAGTCGTTTGCACCCTTCTCGTGGGTCTCGATCTTCTTGAAATAGGGGAGCACATCGTCGTATCCCCAGCCGGTACACCCCTGCTCGGCCCAGCTGTCATAGTTGGCCCTGTTCCCTCGGATATAGAGCATGGCGTTCACGGCACTGCCACCTCCCAGACCCTTTCCGATCGTCACGGGGATACTGCGATTGCACATGTGTTTCTGTGGGACCGTTCGGAATCCCCAGTCATATGCCTCCCGGCGTGCTTTGGACTGATGGATAACCGTGACCAGTCCGGCCCTCCGGATGAACAAGGATCGATTGTCACCGCCGGCTTCCAGCAGCAAGACCTTCTTGCTCGCATCCTCCGACAGCCTGCTGGCGACAATTGCGCCCGCAGATCCACCACCTACAACAATATAGTCAAACTGCGACACCGTTGACACCTCACTGCGTCCTTTCGTTTCTGCTACTGGCTCTGGCGTTCCGCTTTGGCCCTCAGTTTCTCCTCACGCTTGCAGTGGACCCAGCCCTCTACCAAGCCCGCCTCGAAGCAGTCGTTGCAGGAGACGCACAGGGCCTTGCCTCTGTTCCCTGCCTGCCACCTGTTGATCAGGTCTGGCTCGGAGATGAGCGGCCTGGCCATGCTGAAGAAGTCTGCGCCGCCGCTCTGGTAGATGTCCTCCATCACCTCGAGGGAGCGTATTCCCCCGACGAGGATCAGCGGACACTTGATCTGCTTCTTGAATTGGAGCGCATAGTCCTTGAAGTACGCCTCTTTTTCCGCCGAGAGGATCTTGGTCCTGATCGGTCCGAGGTCGTCGCCGCCCGCCAGCGTGCCTCCGGTGAGCTCGATCGCGTCTACTCCCATATTCGAGAGTTCTCTGCAGATGTACAGCGCGTCTTCGGGCTCCAGCCCACCGTCACAGAAGTCCGAGCAGTTCATCTTCACCAGGATCGGGAAGTCCGGCCCGCACATCTCGCGGATTGCACGGACCATCTGAAAGCCTATCCGCGCCCGGTTCTCGATCGAGCCGCCATACTCATCCGTCCTCTTGTTGAAGACTGGAGAGAAGAACTGCGACATGAGGAAGCCCTGGGCCATGTCCAGCTCGACACAATCGAACCCAGCTCTCTTTGCCCTCACAGCAGCAGAAGCGAAGTCGTGCACGACCTCCTCGATATCGTCGACTGACATCTCGACGGGCTCGTTTCCGGTGAGCTCTTCTTTGACCGCCGAGGGAGCCATGGGCTGCATACCGATGTCCAGAAACCTCACGGATCCGCTGTGTACGAGCTGTAGGCTGATCTTGGCGCCCTCGTCATGGACCGCATCCACGAGCTTCTCGAAGACGGGGATCTGCTCATCGCTATAGAATCCGAGCTGACGGGGCAGCGCCTTTCCGTTCTTGTTCACATAGGTGAATCCGGTCTGGATGAGGCCGACGCCCCCTCGAGCGACCGTCTTGTACCTTTCGAACATGGACTCCTGTGGGTCTCCGTCCTCGTTTGCCATGCCATCCCAGGTGGCCGACCTCACGAAACGGTTCTTGAGCTGCATCTTGTTGATATTGACGGGTTCGAACAGTCTCATCTCAGGCCCCTTTGCCAAGCTGCACAGTGGTGTCCCGGCGGATGTGTGAGGTAGGCATCAGGTCGCCCATGTCTTCCATAGAGAGGTCGCATTCTGCCAGCTTGCCGAAGGGATCACTGAAGAACACCTCCAGCTCTGGCAGCTGTAGATTGCGGCGTTCGGCCTTGATCATCGCGACGAGCCTCTTCATCGTCGACATCGCCAGCCGATTGCCCTTCAGGCCCTCGGGGATGTTGAGGATGCCACCTTGCTCGGGTGGTACGATGCCGCGGACCAAAGTGGACTTGATGGCCCGGTGTTGGCGGGAGTCGATTCCCCGTTCTGCCGAGCCTGGAACAACGCATATCCCAGAAGCGGCATCTCGATTCGCCATCTGGTCGAGCTGGGGCGCCTTGACCCAGACCTGCTGCGCATGCGCGCTCTGGAGACTTCCGGCGAGGCTTGCTTCGATTCCTCTATGGTGGCAATAGTCGACGAAGAACCGGATGTCTTCCAGGCTCAGAACCCCGTGATAGGGCAACCCGGCATAGTCGGTATAGAGGGGGTTGATGTCCACCAGCCCCTCGCTGGCTGTGTCGACGGAACAAATGCGGGCGATCTTGGATTGCACCCTGTTGTCGAGCATGATGGCCCCGGCGCCAGAGTCTGCCGTCACATCGACCATGGCCTTCAGGACTGCCCGGGTTGTCGACGCATCCGAGATGCCAGGGAAGAAATCGCTATGAGGTCGCACTTCATTGAGTTTGACGTGTGCATGCTCACTACCAGGTCGCAGGGCACCGACTTTGATCAGCGACGCCAATGACACGTCTTTCTGGGCGGTGAAGTAGTACTCGCCGTCCCAGCTCCTCAGGTTGTCGACTGCGTAGTGTTCGAGGTTGAAGGCCGCTGGATCCTCTTCTTGACACGAGATGTACTTGCCCAGTCCTACCAGTTCTCTTCGAACATGTTCGAGCCCCTTCCTCTCATTCCACGCGTCCAGGTCTTGAACGAAGAACACCGACATCACCTGGGTGGTCCGGCACTGGGCACTGTACTTCAGAGTGGTCACCACCTCCGTCAGCACCTCCTTGACCAGAGCCATCGGCATGCTATCGACGCCCACCTTCACGATGTTGCATGGGTGTGCCACCGTGCCCATGGCGCAGGCGATTCCGGCGGCTGCTTGCGAAGCCTTGCTCTTGATTTCGTATGTCGACTTCAAGACTGCGTATCCGTCGTCGTAGCAGTCATAGATGTACTGCTCTTCTCCGATGTTGGTGCTCAGCTGCACCTCGAGATTCTTCTTGAAGCTCACGACGGTGTCGCTGATATCCATAACTTGTAGGGGGCTTATGGAGCCCAGCGCACTCCTCGGGTCTTCCGAGTCGATGATGCGGCCGCCGCCGATCATCGCCTCGCGCGCCTCCTGAGGATTGAAGACACTCACCAGCAATTTTCTGTTCATTTTGTCTACATCTTTCGTTCGTTGTTCTGGTTCGCGAAGATGCTGATAGGTTTAGGTCCCAGCTCTCCATTTGGCGTCCATGTGCGGTCGCCAGATGCGCCTGTGGGGGGGGGATCCTCAGCGCGGCACATGATTGTCCTGAGGATGCCCGAAGGTCAACTGCTTACCGATAGAGCGAGGGCGTCGTGTCGTCGATATTGACATCGGACGCTGGTTTCCAGCCGCTGGATGTGATTGTGACCCGCCGATCTCATCGGACCGCTCAATCGCGCGCGGCCGATCGACGTTCTAGGGCTGGATCACCTCGAGGGCGATCTGTCCCAGCGCTTCTCCCGTCTTCAGATAGCGCAGCGCCTCGACCACCTCGGAGAGCGGGAAGGTCCGGTCCACCACCGGGTCGAGCTTGCCGTCTTCCATCAGTTCTTTGAGCGCAGCGAGGCACTCGGCAGTCGGCGGTGGGTTCTTCGGGGTCGGTACGTGACCGGTGAACGGCTTGAAGAGCATCAGCTTCAGGAACACCGGGATGCTGCCCATCCAGTTCCTGCCCGCCTCTCCGTAGTGATCGTGACCGATGAGGACGTACGCCCCTTCTTCGCCAAGCACGCGTCGGCAGTCGGACAGCTTCAGCGTCGAGGCGATGTCGAGGATCAGGTCGTAGCGGGCGTCTTCCCGCGTGAAGTCCCGCTGGGTGTAGTCGATCACCGCGTCTGCTCCGATTCTGGTCAGCATCTCCAGCTTCTTGCACGTGTCGACCGCAGTCACGTCTGCACCCGCGGCCTTGGCGATCTGCACCGCCAGAGTGCCCACGTTCCCACCCGCCCCGTTGATGAGCACCCGCTGCCCTGCCTTCAGCGGTCCGTCGGCGCTGAGGTTGCTCAGCGCGATCGATCCCGCCGTGGCCACGACCGCCGCCTGCTCGAAGCTGATGTTCTCCGGCTTCAGAGCGATCTCGTCCTCCTTGACCGAGACGTACTCGGCATAGGTCCCGCCATTCTGCCACTGGAAGCCCTTTGCGGTTTCGCCAAAGACAGCATCCCCCGCCTTGAACCGCGTCACTTTCGCGCCGACCGACTCGACGACGCCGGCCAGATCGATCCCGGGGATCGGTTTCGGTTTCCAGAGTCCGGCCCCCATGATTCTCATGATGGTCGGCACCCCGGTGACTGCGTGCCAGACGTCCGCGTGCACCGAGGCCGCGTGGACCCGGACCAGCACTTCGTTGTCGCTGGCGACGGGTCTGTCGATCTCTCGGAGCTCCAGGTGCTCGATTGGGCCGTAGCTGTCCTGGACGATTGCTCTCATCTCTGCCTCGCGGGAGGCTTCAGTACTATCGGGGAACGCGCTCGGGTTCCAGCGACCGCATCCCGGCGTGTCGCGCTCACCTTCGTGAGGTAAGCCTCGAAGTGGCAACCCCAGGGAACGATGCGCCCGCGTCTAGAGAACCCTGGCCACCTCTTCGATGTCGCATCGCCGAGCATCCCGAGAACATCGCCGTAACAGAGGCATGGCGGGTCGAGTTGGCACGCCGGGCCGCCGAGTACGAGGCGAACCCCGACATCGCCATCCCGTGGGAGGACGTGCGAGCCGAGATTCGAGCCCGGCTCGGGCACGAGGGGTGAGCTACAGCCTATTCGTCCATCCACTCGCCCGGCTGGACATCCCGGCGGAGATGCTGGAGCCTCGGGGACCGCCCGAGCTGACGCCGGACGAGGGCCGCTTGGACGGGCGTCCGGTTCTGGGTGGACTGCATCACGATTATCGACTCGTTGCGTAGGGCCGAGTGCGCCTCGCGACCATGGGCTGGCCTCACACGCTGGCCTGGAGAAGTGCGCCTTGAAGCTGGTGTGAGCCGATCCGTGAGCCTTCTTGGCTCCGGTGGCAGAACGGACGAACGCCGGGTTTCGAGCAATCGCGGAGCACGGCGGGTCGCAGCGTTCCTCGATCTAGCCACGGCCGACCTGGATGCTGCGTGACCCATCAGCGACGCCGGACGACGTGACCGCTTGACCGTGTGATCCTCCGCTGGAGGTGCCGATGGCCGGACGGAAGATCAGGGATGAAGCGGATGCCAGGGCGTGCCTGGCCGCCGCTGCAAAGTGTGAACGAGGCCGTGCTGCCTGGGCTCGCTCGCATGGCATCGATGGCCGTTC
>PJEL010000590.1_pt1 | contig 42336 bp, 39 predicted proteins | sample 1853271 | NCBI WGS metagenome assembly PJEL01 (sample SAMN08108733, study PRJNA415343) | Invertebrate metagenome, whole genome shotgun sequencing project. | host: Globobulimina | place: Sweden: Gullmar Fjord | collected 2015-08
GCAGCAGCAACACCCTGTAGAGCAGTACCGATACGTGCAGTATTCATAAAGGTGAACATGCAGTTCAAGCCTTTGTTTTCTGGTCCAATCAACCAACCTTTAGCGCCATCGAAGTTCATAACGCAAGTTGAGTTACCATGGATACCCATCTTATGTTCCAAAGAACCACACTCAACAGCGTTACGATCGCCTGGAGTACCGTCTTCGTTCACGATGAACTTAGGAACGATGAATAAAGAAATACCCTTAGTGCCCGCTGGAGCGCCAGGTAGACGAGCTAGAACGATGTGAATGATGTTACCAGACATATCGTGCTCACCCGCAGAGATGAAGATCTTAGTACCAGAAATGGCATAAGAACCGTCTGCATTTGGCTCAGCTTTAGTTTTCAAAATACCTAGATCAGAACCACAAGCTGGTTCAGTCAAGCACATAGTACCTGTCCACTCACCAGAGATAAGCTGAGTAAGGTAAGTTTGCTTCTGGTCTTCAGTACCCCAAGCTTCTAAAGTATTTTTAGCGCCGTGAGATAGACCAGGGTACATGCCCCAAGACCAGTTAGCCGTACCAACCATTTCAGAAACGATAGTACCTAGAGATTCTGGTAAGCCTTGACCGCCGTATTCAACGTCAGAAGACAAAGAAGCCCAACCGTTATCAACATATTGACGGTAAGCATCTTTAAAGCCTGTTGGTGTAGTAACAGAAGCATCTGCGTTGCGAGTACAACCTTCTTCGTCACCCACTTTGTTTAGAGGAGCAAGAACGTTTTCACAGAACTTAGCACCTTCAGTCACGATTGCATCAACCATGTCTGGCGTCGCTACGTCAGCATATACTGGTAGGCTTGCGTAGTGAGCTGGGTAATCTAGTAATTCATCAGCGATGAACTTCATTTCACGTAGGGGAGCTTTATACTCTGGCATTAGAAAAACCTCTGAGCCTTATGTTTATGAACGGCAAAAGCCGCATATCGATTAACAACTGATAATTGCGATTACAATATGAACAACTATCAAATTCAAACACTTGTTTGAAACATACGTTTACAGACTTATTTTGTCAAGCCAGCGTGATGAATAGCATAGAAAAAATAAAACCGCTGAGGAGCGGTTTTCGAGGTGTTTATCAATAGAAGTCAGGAAAGGCAGGCGCTCTAGCTAGACAACATCGTCCAATAGCTGCCCAGAAGCGTTAGCCGTATCATTTTGACTAACCGCTAATAGAATTTCATTAATTTTGGCAATGCGGTCATTGAAGGCCTGAAAGCTATCACTATCATCTGCTGAATCTGATGTGACTTTCACACTGGCCTTTTCGCTGGCAAGATCATTCCTCGCCTTAGAGCTGTCGTCTTCATCTGAACTGTTAATCGCTCGAGTTTCACTAACAATCTCAGCCCGTGCCTGGTTGGCTTGCTGAGAAGCAAGAGCAGCAACTCTGCGATCTTGTGAAGAGGGTTCAGCGGGTGCTAATGCCGCACGCTGAACAATTTGCATTTTTTCTAAGGTCGCACGTGGATCGCCATTGATAGGCCCCACATCGATCGGGACCTCTCCTCCTACGGCATAATTCACCCCATCGGGACCACGTTGGTAGCTGTATTGCGCCGCCCCTGCATACTGCCCACCTACCGCGCTATGCGCCTGTTCGTGAGCACGAACCTCAGTATCTCGTTGAGATAGCTGGCGAATGATATCGAGGTCTTGCTGCTCTTGTTGCGCCTGTTGGCGCTGAACTTGGTCAGCCTCCCGATCAACACGCTCACCTTGTTCGGTGTCGTCCTGCTTTTCATCGATAGAATTTTCAACTTGAGAGTTATTGTCTTGATCAGTATTTGAATCACCTTCAACAGGTGTATTCGTTGCGGGTACTAAGTTAGCTTGCCCTGAATTTTCAGGGGCAAAATTTGGTTGGGGATGCTGCTCAGGGACTTCTCGAGATAAGCGAGTCGTAGACACCGCTTCAATTGGCGCAAAACTGGTAGAGCCTGCAGATTCTCCAACTTGTGACAATAACGCACCCTGTGTCGGCGTTACCGGCAACACACTATTGGCTAACATGCCTGCGCTAGTGGGAATTTGCATACTCTTTTCAATTAACCTCTATTATGAACCTAGAAATAAAAGCTTATCAATTAAGCTTCAATATCCAATAATGTGCCGATTTGCTTATCAGCGGCTTCTAAAACTTTGGCATTAGCCTCTACACCTTGTTCGCCTTGTTTTAACTTAACCAAAGCGTCGGTCACTTCTACCGTACCTTGAGCAGGCCTAGCCGTAGTCGCTTCAACAACTTGCTGTGAAGCTTGCTTTACTTGCTCGGTACTTTGCTGAATACCCGCAGTTGCAATACTGAATGATGAACCTGATGTTGAGCCTATATTCATACACGCCTCTCGGTTTTTATCTATCGCTGTATACATTTTAAACAGCCAAACGCAAAGAGGCCAGCGCAATGCTGACCTCTCTTAGACTGTATCGTTATATAGCCAATTTTTTATTAAAGCTTTTTCATATTGGTCGAGGCGATTTAACCGCCCTTATTTCTCAAAGCTTATTTCACAGCACTATAAAACATCTCACTCTCGACGGGCTTAGCTAACTCATTAACCAACAACTCATCCAGTTCTTTCGGCTGCTTCGTCACCTTATGGTCTGAATTAATACCTAACTTACGGAATAAATCCTGGTCTTTATTCGCCGCAGGATTTGGCGTCGTTAATAGACACTCGCCATAAAAGATCGAATTAGCACCGGCGAAGAAACACATAGACTGCATCTCTTCCGACATTTCTTCACGGCCCGCACTTAAGCGCACATGAGACTGAGGCATCATGATACGAGCAACCGCAATAGTACGAATAAACTCAAACGGATCGAGATCCCCTTCCGTTTCTAACGGCGTACCTTCTACTTTAACTAGCTGGTTGATTGGCACAGAGTCAGGGTGCTGAGGCAAGTTAGCCAGCTGGCGTAATAAACCGATACGATCTTTCTCTTCTTCCCCCATTCCGACAATACCGCCAGAACAAACTTTCATACCTGAATCACGCACGTTTTGCAGAGTTTCTAAGCGATCAGAATACGTACGGGTAGTAATGATATCGCCATAATATTCAGGAGACGTATCTAGGTTATGGTTGTAATAATCCAAACCCGCTTCGGCAAGCTGCTCAGATTTCTCTTGATCCAGCATACCCAGCGTCATGCAGGTTTCCATTCCTAGGTTTTTAACCCCTTCAACCATTGCCAAGACATAAGGCATATCTTTCGCACGCGGAGAACGCCAAGCAGCACCCATGCAAAAACGATCAGAACCCGCAGCTTTTGCCGCTTTGGCTTTTTCGATCACCGCTTCGACTTCCATTAACTTTTCTTTTTCAAGCTTGGTATCGTAACGAGCACTCTGTGGGCAATAAGCGCAATCTTCTGGGCAAGCACCGGTTTTAATCGATAATAAAGTACTTACTTGCACCTGATTTGGATCGAAATATTGGCGATGAACAGTCTGAGCTTTAAATAAAAGGTCATTAAGTGGCAAAGCAAAAAGCTCAGCGACCTCTTGCTGCTGCCAATCATGGCGCAATTTGTCGCCTCTTTCATTCGTTTGACTCATACCTTTTACCTCATTCAACTGTTAGAATCCTCATCAACATGGATTACTGAACGCATAATAGCTAGACACATGGATTGGTCAACTTGGATAGATAAAAAGGTATACTCACGGTTAAAAATTGCACTACCGGCATTTTTAAACAAGACCTGTGAGCTTTGCCTAGAAACAAATCACGACGCAGGGTTTATATGCTCAAGCTGCGAAGACTCGCTGCCGCAAGTAAAACACCGCTGTCAGATGTGTGCCATACCACTTCCGAATCAAGGTTATTGCGGTCAGTGCTTACATATCAAGCCCGCTTTCGATTATAGCCATAGCAGTTTCAGCTACGCCGCCCCCATTGATACTTGGCTACAACGCCTAAAATCAAAACGTCGTACCGAATGGGCCCATAAATTGGCCAGCTTAATGCTGCACAGCCAGCCTCAGGCTTTATCTCAAGTCGATGCCTTCACCTTTGCGCCGTCAACACGCTGGAGTCTAATGAAAAGAGGCTTCAATCCCGCTGAACTGATTGCTCGTGAATTGGGCCGTGCTCTCGACAAGCCGGTTATCGCCCAACTGGCAACCCGAAGCCATAGCGGTGAACAAAAAGCGCTCAACCGCCAACAACGCATCAATAACGTCAGTAAGAATTTTCATCCTACGCGCAAAAAACTCAATGGTGAGCATATGCTCCTAATTGATGATGTCATGACCACAGGTAGCACCGCTCATTCAATGGCACTTATTCTCAAGCAGTCAGGGGCTAGCCAAGTGGGCGTCTGGTGTTTAGCGCGAACAGCAAAACATTAAACTGCGTTAGCAAAGTCCCTCAGTTATACTGGTCGTAATTTCACTTAGCCGCCACTACTGGCGGATAACAAGCGGCCAACATGACCAGCACAGAAAACGAATTCGACAACCTAACTCAGCATCCTTATCAGACTTTGACTCCTGACCGTGTCATCGATGCCGTCGAGAGCTTAGGATTGCTAACCGATATGCGTCAATATCCTCTCAATAGTTACGAGAACCGTGTCTATCAAGTCGGCATTGAAGAAGCGTCCCCCGTCATTGTGAAGTTTTACCGTCCTAACCGCTGGTCAAAAGACGCGATTTTAGAAGAGCATCGCTTTCTAGCAGAACTTGCAGAAGAAGATCTTCCCGTCGTTGCCCCACTAGAATTTAACGGCGAGACATTATTCCAATTTCACGACTTTTACTTTTCTATTTCTCCTCGTAAAAGCGGTCACTCCCCCGAAATCGCTAATCGAGAACAGCTAGAGTATCTTGGCCGCTGGTTAGCTCGCCTACACCAAGTTGGCAGAGACTATCGCTTTCAACACAGACCTATTTGGAATGGTCAGGCCGATTTAGGTAAAGCAGACAATAAAACGATTATTGAACAAAGTTGTGAGACAGTTTTAAATTCTGGCTTATTAAATGAAGATTTTCGCCCCGCTTACGAATCCTTATGCCGAGACCTCAATGAGCTGGTAAAGCAACAATACCAACCTGAAATGAGTGATACCTTACGCATTCATGGGGATTGCCATGTCGGCAATTTATTATGGCGTGACGAACAACTGTATATGGTTGATTTTGACGACTGCGTTCAAGGTCCTGCCATGCAAGATATTTGGATGTTGCTCAGTGGTCAGCGTGAAGAACAAATTCAACAATTAGAAGCGATAAGAAACGGCTATGAAGTTTTCCAGCCATTTCCATATCATCAGTTGAAATGGATTGAATGCCTGCGTACGATTCGTCTTATTAAACATACCGCTTGGGTTGTAGAACGTTGGTCAGATCCCGCCTTTCCCATAGCCTTTCCTTGGTTTACGGGGATTCGTTACTGGTCGGAACATGTTTTATCGTTAAGAGAACAGCTGGCAGCGTTACAGCAAGAACCCTTATTTATCGCAAGCTGAACAACTTGCTAGTTTAGTATTACAAAGGAAATTAACATGAAAAAAATTTTAGCGACGGGCTTACTATCTTTCATTGCCTCTCAGGGTATCGCCGCTGAGTTAGAGTCCACCAGCAATAGCCAGTTGCCAGAAGGCTTGTATGCGGGTGGCGGTTTGAATTACAACGACCTAGATTTAGGGTCTGTTTTCTCTGGGGCAAATAACGAAACAGCCTTAGGGTTCCAAATCTTTGCCGGCTTACCCATCGCCAGCTCCATCGAAGGCTTTAAAACCTTTGCTGAAGTCGGTTTTTTCCGTACCACCAGCTTCGATTTTGGCGCTGGCAATAAAGAAAAAGTCACTGGAGTATGGGGCTCAGGTGTTTTACAGCGAGACCTGAATGAGATCGATCCAAACCTATATGGCCTAGCTCGCATTGGCTTAGAAATTGGGGATGACGATGGTATCTTCATGGGCGTAGGTGCGGGTTATCGCATCAATCAGCAAGTCGAAGTACGTGCTGAGTTTGTGAATAAAGACCTATTAACCTCCTATCAGGCGAATGCTCTATTTCGCTTCTAAACTTGCTCACGAGTTTAAGCATTGCCTTCTAAGCAATGCCTTCAATACCTCAACGGCTGTTATTATTTGAGCAGTTGAGGTAACTCATCAATAAAAGCATCCGCTTGGCATTCATTGCTTGCATCGGTAATCGCGATGCCATGGTTATAGCCATAGGTCACAGCAACGGATTTTACCTTAGCGCCTCTCGCTGATTTAACATCTGAAATAGAATCCCCAACCATCAATGCCTGCTCTGCAAGAATGCCGAGTCGAGATAATGCCGTTTGCACGGGTAACGGGTGCGGCTTCTTAAATTCCAAATCATCACCACAAATTATTTCTACAAAGAAATGATCAATTTTAAGAGCCTTTAATAAAGGCAAAGTAAATTGTCGAGGCTTGTTGGTAATTAGGACAAGGGATATGTTGGCCTTGGTTAGCGCCGATAATACAGAAAGAACTCCTGGATAAAGTCCCGTCGCATGCGTTAAACGCTGAGCATAAGCCAACTCAAAAACTGGATAAGCAGAAGTATATTCTTCATCCTTCTGCTCATTTGGATAGCGAGCATTATGCAACTGATCACCGTCATCACAATCAGCCAAAGCTCGTTTAACGAGCGCAGCAGCGCCATTACCAACCCAGCGATTAACCTTAGCCTCTCCCGCGGGCGATTTATTAATACTTTGCAACATAGTATCGATCGCAGCGGTAAGATCAGGCACACTATCAATGAGCGTACCATCAAGATCGAAAAGGACTGCCTTAGGTGGCTGGTCGTTTAACCCAACCACAACTTCAGAAAAAATCGACATTCAACAACGGCTATTTGGCCAAAGCCAGCTCTGCACGCATCTCATCAATAACCGCTTTATAATCAGGCTTACCGAAGATGGCAGAACCTGCCACAAAAGTATCTGCACCGGCTTCCGCACACGCACGGATATTATCAACCTTCACACCACCATCGACTTCTAAGCGAATTTCAAATCCAGACTCATCAATCATACGACGTGCTTCTTTCAGCTTTTCTAAGGTATGAGGAATAAATGACTGACCACCAAAGCCTGGATTCACAGACATCAGCAATACCATATCCAGCTTGTCCATTACGTGTGCCATGTGGTGCAACGGCGTTGCAGGATTAAATACCAGACCCGCCTTACAGCCGCCATCTTTGATCAACTGTAAACTACGGTCGATATGATCAGAAGCTTCAGGGTGAAAGGTAATATAGGTTGCCCCGGCTTTAATAAACTCACTGATCATGTGATCAACAGGCTTTACCATCAGGTGCACATCAATATCCGCCGTAACACCGTGTTTACGTAATGCACTGCAAACCATTGGACCAATCGTTAAATTAGGCACGTAATGGTTATCCATCACATCAAAATGCACGATATCGGCACCTGAAGCCAATACGTTATCAACTTCTTCCCCTAAACGGGCGAAGTCGGCGGCTAAAATAGAAGGAGCAATTTTATAATCAGACATAGCAATCTCAGTGAGCAATATAAGGCTAACAAACCAATGAGTGACATTTTAAATGGAAAGTCGCATAAAAGTAAGGAACATCTTTTGCTTCTTAACTACGCTTAATACAAATATGTTTAATTGAAGGTTTAGATGCATCGTTCTGCCCGCTATTTATTATTGTTTATTGTCAGTCTCTCTTTCTTCACTCAGGCAGCTGAGGAAGCGACGGAAGAATCCGAACAAGTCTTGGCCGAGAAAACGGCAGATGATGGGGTTATAGATGATGGGGGCATAAAAGAAGAGATATCAAATTCTGACCTGCCGCATGTTTTGCCCAACATCCCTCTGAAACGGTCACTATCATTATTAGAACACATGCGCTTATTTGATCGCGAAGATGAGATAGTGCAATTAAATACCGCCAAAGAAACCTTTTATGGACTCTATTTAGCCGAAGCTAGTGGCACACCTCAAGGAGGAATATTAATCCTGCACGATGATCAACAACATGGGCATTGGCCCGAGATTGTCGCCCCACTCAGAGAATACCTACCTCAATATGGTTGGGCCACGTTAAGTATTGAACTGCCAGATATTCCTGCCCGCAAGAGAGTAACCAGAATACAATCAAATATCAGCAGTCCGGTGGTAGAAAATGAACAGGCTGAGCAGGATGAAAATAAAGAGTCCATTGCGACGACAGAGGACGGCGCTCCACTTGAACAAGAGGCATTAAGCGCAGAAGCAACTGATAACTCAGGTCCTAGCGCAGATACCCAAGTTCAAGCCGAAGAAAATGAAGATAGCGAGCCCGCACTTCCTCGACTCGAATCCTTACCCGACCTTGCCGCAGAATCTCAAGCAGTTTCCCCTAAAGTCATCGAACAGCGCTTAGATAACATCCAATATTATCAGCAGAAGAATAGTCAGCGAATTATCAGTGCGATTGAATATTTACAAAGTAAGGGGCAATTCAACCTCGTCGTGATTGGTTATGGTATTGGTGCCGCATGGGCTGTTGATTATATTCAACAACAGGTCAACGAAGATCCTGAACGTAAAGGCTTAGCCTTAATCACCATTGATGCACTCGCAAGCCAATACAGCCCACAAAAAATGAATCAACAAATCGCTAAGCTCGAAGTACCTTTTTTGGATCTGGTCCACCCCAGTCAGCCCTATGCCCTAAAGCATGCAAAGAAAAGACAGACGATAATGAACCGTAATAAGAACAATCAATACCAGCAAATTATTACCGCCAACATGGCCAATTATGACGATAGTGAAAGTCCGACCAGCCGACGTATTCGAGGCTGGCTGAAAACCAATGCAGGCGGCACTTTAGTGAAATTCAAGCAGTAGCAAATAGAGCCAGATGATCTAATCTTAATGGAGTGAACCTTACATTAATCCAACTTTACTCATTGAACCCGTAGGCTGCTGAATGCTCAGGTATTGCTTATTATTTTTTCTATTAACTAGCCAAGCCTGCTTTGCTGGACAGAAAGTCCTATTGCTCAATTCTTATCATAGTCAATACCAGTGGACTCGTGAAAACATCCAAGGGATTCAGCAGGAACTGAGTAAGCATATTGCCGAAGAAAACATCTTCATCGAATTCATGGACAGTCGGCGATTTATTGATGATCCCGAGCACATAAAAGCACTCGCCTCACTCTACCGAAATAAGTATCGCCAAGTTCGACCCGATATCATCATAAGTACCGATGATTTTGCACTGGATTTTCTTTTGCAATACCGTGATGAAATATTCCCCAATATTCCCGTTGTCTATAACGGCATTAATTTTGATCCGAGTGAAAAATTACTGGGTAAAAAAGGGTATGTTGGAATTTTAGAAGGTGAAGCCATTGCCCAGAATTTAGCCATGATTGCCAACATCCACCAAGATAGTATTAATGAGATTATTGTTTTATCCGATAAAAACTCTCTTGGTGAACTGTTTTCACAAGAAGTGCTAAAAGTTCAAAAAGAATGGAAAAATAAAAATATTAAAATCACCCTGAATAATGATTTTTCTTATGAGTCTTTGCTTTATCAAGTTAACAACTTGAGTCAAAACAAAGCCTATTTTATTACCGCGCTACACAAAGATAATCAAGATCGATATTTTTCCTATACCCATGACATTCCCATTTTGACCCGCTATAGCAAAGCGCCGGTTTATGGCATGTGGGGATCACCGTTAATGGGACTAGGAATTGTTGGTGGCTACATGAATAACCCCAAGACTCATGGTGCAAATGCTGGCCAGCTTGCGATTAAAATTCTATCCGGAGAAACTGTCGATAGTCAGATTCAGCGAAAGGCACTATTTTCACCGAGATTTGATGCTCGCCAGCTTAAGAAATTCGCGATCTCACAACATACTCTACCCACGAATAGCGAATTTAATTTTATTGAAATTAGTCTCGCGGAAAAATATCAATCCGTTATCTACAGTGTATTAATCATCATTTTTGTATTACTACTTATTATTATTATATTAAGCATTCAGATCAGAAAAAGAAAAATCGCAGAAGGCAGTTTAGCGGAATTAAATAATGACTTAGAAGATAAAATAGTACGTCGCACCATTGCCCTTGAAAGTTCGAATAGAGCACTACTCAAGCTCAATAACCGCATGGAGAAGCTGGCCAATACAGACGATCTAACCCTAATTCCAAATCGACGTCATGGCCATAGAATACTCGATCGATTAAATTATATTGATAATAGCGAATACAGTATTGCGTTGATTGATATCGACCATTTTAAACAAGTTAATGACCAGCATGGCCATGACTTTGGCGATCAAGTATTACAACACATTACACAAACAATCAGCCAGTGCATACGCCCTTCGGATACGATTTGTCGTTGGGGTGGAGAAGAGTTCTTGCTCATCATGCCCGATACCAAAATTGAACACGCTCAATTGACCTGTGAACGTATTCGCCAAATCATTGGTAGCACACCTATGCCACCCTTAGAAAAAGTGACCATTAGTACAGGGATTTCAAATAAAACACTCGCCCGCTCCAATAACGAACTGCTACGTCAGGCCGATAAAGCGCTTTATAATGCCAAAAGCCAAGGGCGAGATATCTGTATTAGCTGGCAGAATTAAAAAGGTTTTTTAATCACCTGATAAGGATCTCCCTCGCCGAGTACCGCAGCAAGCTCTTCCTCAGATAACCAAGTACCTTCATATTTATGTAACTGCCTCGCAAGGAGATAAGCCCCATGTGCCCATGTACACTTATTCGCAAATAACATCCCCTCACTATCCAACGTACCCCCTTGATTAATATAGCCTAATGCTAAGGTTTTCTTAGCCCCTAAATCTAAAGGCCGACAACACGCTAGAATGCTTTCCCCGTGGCCGTGGCAGAAAAATAACCGCTGCTGAATATTGTGAGGAAATAATGCTTGAATCAATTGTTCATCGGCTTGAACTTCACCCTCCCAGCTATCTCTTGGTTGGCGAAAACGCCCAGGTTCAAATAAATAAACCACACTATGAGGTTGTTGCATCTGCAATAAACGATCACTCAGCTTTAATGCTTGCTGTAATTGATAGCTTCCCACCGCAACCAACTGAATAGCCGCGCTGCAGTTTCCCCGCAAACAAACCGCACCTTGCTCCACAGCTTGCTGAGCTTGTTCAGGATTTAATAAAACTGGGAGTTGAGATTTAGCGGTAATAATATTCCAGATGGAACCTAAGTCCCCATAACACGCACGTAATGCCGAAATCGCACTATTAGCATCGGCTGGGTAAACCACCCGGGCCATATCACTCATTTCATTTAATAACGATTCCGATAATGTTGGGTCTTGATGACTCTGTTCATTTTTTCCATTCTCCCAAACATGGGAGGTCGAAATCACTGGTAAGGATAGCCAGCCAGCCGGATCCGCGCCTTCTTTTTGATGACGTGAGAATATAATGGCTTGGCGAATAGCACCAAGCATTTTTACCGCAAATGCTTCGTACGATACCACCAAGTTTAATCCTTGATGATTAGCCAAGCATGCTGAAATTACCGCTTCTTCATTTAATGCCGTAATGACTTTACCATCAACCGCTTCGGCAATATTTTCTTCTGGCTGGGTGACTCGGTGTTTTAATAACTCTAACGTTTTCCCAAATCGATTCGATGACAATTCATCAGGATTCCCGACTCGAATACGTAAGCGAGAATTAACCTCGGCGAGCTCAACAAAATAATCATCCATGGCTTGCGCAGGAGAGTAATATTTATCTTTAGTAAACCATTTCGGCTGCGGTCTGGTTACCGTTACTTCCCCCGCTCGATAAGGCTTTGTAGGTTGCGCTAAAAATTTTGCCGCTTGCTGCCAGCTCGATTCCGAATTGTATAAAACATTCGCTCCCTGGTTAAACAACTGACGGGCCGCATCGTCATGACGAGGGTTTTCTTTCAGCGGTAAACCATGTGCTGCATTCGTCCCAGCGCCTGGAAAACCAAAACCTTTTTCAGTTTCTGCAATGCAATAAGGCAGTGCTATAGGGTAACTGCCTTCCCCTTGCTGAATTTGTTCAGCCGCCTGCTTTAGTGATTGCTCCATAGTTATGATTGCCCAAACAAACGCAGCAGGATCTCTGCCATCAATACAGATCGGCGAGAAGCCTTGGTGGGCAAGATGCTCAGAAAACCAAGCACTGTCACCTTGCTGCGCCGTCATCGTACGCTGATCAATGCGTCGACCATTGGCAATCATAATCGGACAAACACTACCGCTATCTTCTGCTCGCCACCAGCGTGCTGCCCAATCGCTACCCCTCTGTTCTTCAAAAGCACCGTCGCTTAAAAAAGCCACCAGCTTTTCGCCAGGCAAGGGTTGATGCACATAATGTAAAGCGGCAAAACCTAAATAACCGCCCTCAATACTCGCGCCTTTTGTATTCACATTAACGTGACTGCCCAGTGGCGACGCCGGCTTACCCTGCGGAGAGACCTGATAACTGTAAAACGCACGCACAAAGTCAGTTAAACCCCGATCATTTAAAGGAAAGGCTTGCTGTCGCTCTGCTTTTGCTTGTCCTGTTAATAACTGCAGTGCATCAATAGCGGCGACACAATGCCCTTGCCCCATCAGCCAATCTCTATGCTCTCCAGTTAACACATTCGCCGCTAAAAAGCCTGAAAAGGCCGGCACCATATTGAGCGATCCCCCCGTATGGCCTTGCGGGTCTTGCTTAAAATCTTCGCTGCTTAATTTTCGCCCATCTAGATAAACGTACTTACTATAAGTCATGTGAGCCACAAGCCACATAGCTTGGTTAGTAATCACATCAAGGGCGATCAATATTTGATAAAAAGCTTCAAGCGATGCAATTTTTTTCTGCGCTAATAATTCACTGGCTAGCCGTTGAATGCGCTGCTGGGTTTCAGCATTATGAATAATGACCCCATGCCCCTTAGCCCATTGTGAAAAACTAAGTTCCACCTTTTCAGCAATGATATCGTTCATAACTTACCCTTAAGCTGAATATTAAATTGAAAGTTGGATGGTTCAGTTAAACCCGTATTGATGGCTAAAATTTCCCGCGCTAACTTGGGAATAATTGAAATCTTATTAGTCTCATGGGCAATCGTATTACAGGTAATTACCTCGGCTATGTCGGCCTTTTGCATTGCTGTAAATGCACCTGCTGAAAACACACCATGAACACCAATACAGATAGGGGCTTTACCACCCAAAGCGACAATATTCTCAGCGGCCTTGATCATCGTCTTACCAGTAGAAATAATGTCATCAATTAATATAGGTTGATGGCCAAGGTAGTTTTTCAAATCCGGTGCAGAGACCTCAACGTCACGATCACCGCGACGTATCTTACTCAATACAATGGCATCACAGCCCGCGTGTTCAGCCACGGCATTTGCCCACTGTTCACTTTCACTATCAGGGCCAATCACAATGGGGTTATCGATGGCATCACGAATGTAATCCGCAATTAAATCTGTCGCATGTAAGACTAAGTTTTTAATCGAATATATTTCAGCTAATTGCTTATAGCGATGCAAGTGAGGATCGATAGTAATGATGCTATCGAAACGCTCACTTAACCATTTAGCAACATGACGAGAGCTAACACACTCCCCAGGCTGAAATTTTATATCCTGACGCATATAGGCTAAATACGGCGCGACTAAACTTATGGTTCGCGCTCCTTGCTGGCGTGCGGTTTCTGCAAACAGCATTAAGTCGATCAGTTTAGGGTTGGGTTGGTGCAGTTGGCACATCACGACTAGGTCTTGATTTTTAACATCCGATAAAATATTTAAATAGCTCTCACCATCAGGAAATTGACGCTGAATTAACTGGCCTTGCTGAATAACTAATGGGTCTTTCTCTTGTGAACTGAGGTTTTGTAAAGTGCCTATCAATTCTTCAGTATCTTGACCATCGAGTGAAAATACCAACATTATAAAATTTCCTTATTTATTTGAATCGCCTCAGGGTGACTGCGATAAAATTCTAGGGCGTAATCCAGCTCCCCTTGAGCTTGGGCGTACAAGGTTAATAAACCCTGTCCTTTTTCTACCTTATCCCCTAATCGTACGTGCATCTTTAAACCGGCTTTTGGAGCATTCGGCGCCCCCGCTAAGCTAGCAAGCTTGGCAATAAAGCGATTATTAAAGTAACTCACGATGCCACTTTCAGTCGCGACTAATGTTTGTTTAAAAGAGGCTAGTTCAGGCTCCTTAAACCCCCCTTGCGCTTGGCAAATTTCAATAAACTTATCGTAAGCCTTACCTGAAAGTAATGTTTGCTTAGCCTGTTGATAATAAACTTCTAATTCATCACCGGGCTCCTCAACAACGGCCATGCGTAATAACCGAGCGGCCAGTTGTAACGAGCGATCGAGTAAATCTTGTGGAGCACTGACTTCATTACGTAAAACAGCCAGCACATCTATCGCCTCTAACACAGGGCCAATGCCTTCACCCACAGGTTGATTACCGTCAGTAATCAAGGTCTCTACCCGTAACCCTAATGCCGCAGCCGTTTCGATCAGGTGATGACTTAGATTTTCTGCAGCGGCGCGAGTACGAACCTTGGCACTTGGACCGACGGGAATATCAATTAATACTCGAGTAGAACCCGCGGCGACTTTTTTAGAAATCACCGAGGCCACCAGCTGGCCTTCACTATCTAAATCCAGCGCACGCTCAATCCGTATCACAATATCGTCAATGGGACTTAAACTGACAGACCCGCCCCATGCTAAGCACGCCCCCTGTTGCTCAACGACTTCACGCATGTGTTGGAAAGATAAAGTCACAGGTGTCATCGTTTCCATCGTATCGGCCGTGCCCGCCGGAGACGTGATCGCACGACTGGATGTCTTCGGCATAAGATAACCATTCGCCGCGATAATCGCCGTGACAATCGGTGTTGTTCTATTACCAGGTAAGCCACCGACACAATGTTTATCCAAGACAATCTCTTGTGACCAACGAAAACGCTCACCACTATCAACCATCGCCTGAGTCAAACTGATGGTCTCTTGTAATGACAGCTTATCGTCAGCACAGGCGGCAACAAATGCAGCCAGCTGCACATCACTGTAATTACCCTGTTTGATATCATGAACAATTGCGTACGCCATATCATGAGTTAATGATTCACCGTAGAGCTTACCGCGAACGTACGACATAGAGTCGACAGCGGGAGCATGGCTAAACTGAGCGACTTCACCCTCTTCTGCCCCAAGCATCTGCCAAGCAGCGTCAGATAGCCCCGCTTCTTGATGAGAAAGAAAATCTTCTGAAACCGTAATCAAGGTCGCGGTAATGAATTTCTTATCAGTACAGACACGTACCCGTGTCATCGCATTAAATCCTTCTGCACGACAGACGTGACAGTCTCTACGCATAAAAACAACTGCATGCTGATAGGTATCAATTCCGATCCGAGTTAGATATAAAAAGTTATCCCCCACTGCCCCTCCTAAATTCATTGCTTCGAGTCATTTCGAGCTTCGCTATTCATTCAGCTTAGCGATAGCCAAGCACATTTGCCTTGTGCTAAATCAAGATTGCAAGACGTTTAAATCCGCTATGCTATAGAGACCGCTAACCAAAAAAGTAGTCGCGATGAAAATTCAATTTATCGGTGCCAGCGAAACCGTTACCGGCTCAAAATATTTGCTCCACGTCGGGCGCCATAAACTGCTTGTCGATTGTGGGTTATTCCAGGGCATGAAAAATGCGCGCAAGAAAAACTGGCAAGCGCTGCCGATAGAAGCCAGTCAAATTGATGCCGTTATACTCACCCATGCCCATATTGATCATAGCGGATATTTACCTGCGCTCATGAAACATGGATTCTCTGGACCTATTTATTGTAGTCATGCAACCCGAGCTTTGTGCCGAGTTTTATTGCCCGATGCCGGCTACCTGCAAGAAGAAGATGCGCGCTATGCTAATAAAGCGAAATGCAGCCGTCACCAGCCTGCCGAACCGCTCTATACCGAACAAGATGCGATTAAGGTATTAAAGCAATTTAAAGTGCTTAGCCAGCATGAAAGTCATCAATTATTTCCTGACTGCCAGGTGAGTCTAAGACCTGTGGGGCATATATTAGGGGCCAGTGCCGTTCGCATTATCCATGGAAATAAGTCCATTACCTTTAGTGGCGATGTCGGCCGCCCCGATGACCTCATTATGTTCCCTCCTGAAACGTTGAAGAAAACAGATTATCTCGTAGTCGAATCAACTTACGGAGATCGGCTGCATCCTCAGGTTGATGCTTATGAACAAATGAGAAATATTATAAAACGTACAATCAAACGCGGTGGCATTATGCTGATGCCCGCTTTTGCCGTCGGCCGTGCCCAGTTAGCACTACATGTAATACAGCAACTGAAAGCAAAAAAAGAAATCCCCAATGTACCCGTCTTTCTCAATAGCCCAATGGCCATTACTGCGACGGAATTGTTTTTTGATTATGAAGAAAAACACCGCCTATCCCGTGCGCAATGTGAAAGTATCGACAAGATGGTGACCTTCGTAAAAACCAAAGCGGAATCAATAGAGTTAGTCGGGCGCAAAGAGCCCTGCATTATAATTAGCGCCAGTGGTATGGCCAGTGGCGGCCGCGTTTTACATCATTTAAAGTCGTTATTACCTAATCCTAAAAACAGCATCCTTTTCCTCGGCTATCAAGCGGCGGGAACCCGAGGTTTCAGCCTAACCCACGACCATGATCGAATAAAAATACACGGCGCTTATGTTCCCGTATTAGCCGAAGTGCACAACCTAGAAGCCTTATCGAGCCATGGTGATTATCAACAAATTATTAATTGGCTTAAATCACTACCTCAACCGCACAAAACCTTTGTGACTCATGGAGAGGCGACCGCAGCCGATTGCATGCGCAGTCATATTAAAGAACAATTAGACTGGCAAGATGTCATCGTGCCTGAATACCTTGATATTTTTGAGTTATAATTCGGGCAATTATCCACTTTAATTTGCTCATATGACCCACTCGACCAAGCTAGCAGCACCCACTGTCTTAAATGATTGCATCCAGAACATGCTCATTGATGCGCGCATTAGTCAGCAAGCCTTACCTCAGTGCCCAGAAATTAGCCTGTGGTTAGTCGACCCACTCCCTATGCAACGCCCTTTTAGCCAAGATGAAATTCTAGCCATTCAAGCCTACCCCGCTTATTGGGCTTTTTGCTGGGCCAGTGGCCAAGTCTTAGCTAAACATATTCTAAATAACCCCGAATTAGTTAAAGGTAAACGAGTCATGGATTTTGGCGCCGGATCTGGCGTCGTTGCCATTGCGGCGATCATGGCGGGGGCGAAGCAAGTCATTGCCTGCGATATCGACCCTGACGCATTATTGTCTTGTATCGAAAATGCAAAATTGAATCAGGTTGAGTTTGAACTTCATGGCGACCTGTTTGAATTCGATCAAGAAATAGATCTTTTGATCGCCGCCGACGTTTTATACGATAAAGCGAACTTGCCCTTACTCGAAATTTTTCTCCAAAAAGCGCCGGAAGTATTAGTCGCTGATTCGCGGGTGAAGAACTTTAACTTCCCCCCTTACCAAGCGGTTGGCCAGATTAAATCATTTACGGTACCCGACCTTGATGAACTCGATGAGTTCCGCCGAGTGAACCTATATCAAGCGAGTCGCATATAAGCAGCGTTTTATAGATCAAAGGCTTCTCTAAAAAATACCTTAAAGCGTTCATTATTTAACTATTTACCGCTATGATAAGTGTATGCAAGATTGATTGGTTCTCCGAACCTTGCAGTGAGACTATCGCTAGATCTGGTTAGCGAAGTAATGAGTAAAACTGAGATATGGGAAGCAGCAATGGCACCGATTTCATCCGCAGGGAGTTTTGCAATTCCTGCAGCCCAGCCAGCTCGCAGACAAGCCGAGAGTTCTGTTTCGGCAACTGAGACTGAGCTGACTGTTAAACAAGAACAACAGGTTCAACGGGTTGATGATAATCAAAGTCGCGGGTCTTCCGATCAGGTAAGAGAAAACGCTGAAAAGCCGTCGTCACCTCCAGTGGCGCAAGCAGACGATGAAAAATCTGCAGGAGAGCAGCAAAAAATTGAGGCCGCACAACAAGAGGCACAAAGAGCTGAGTTTAATCAGCAAGCTGGCAATGTCCGCGATACAGAGCCTGACGATGTGCGACCTCCTTCTTCCGATACAGACTCTTCGCGAGCCGAATCCCCTAGGGCAGATAGTTCTAGAGCCGACAGCGCTCAAATAGATGAACCTCAAAGTAAAGAAACAGAGCCACAAGCAGTGGAAGTATTACAAGAAGATAGCCCTGCGATTGATATATTTAAACAAACTCAAAATATCAATGCACAGTCACGCCAAGGCCAAGCGATCAACCAGTTTGCCTAAGGCTTCACCCTATTCTTTCTTGCTATACAGCAATAACACTCCGAAACACTAATAACAATTCATTACATTAATAATCATTCTGTAATCAAATTTATCCGTATCATGCAGCTCGTGGCTATGTCATTACATAGAATCACTGAAATACAGACTCAAACAATAACAATACGAAATATTATGAGCCTTAAAATTTGCAATACGCAGCCCAAAAAAGAAGCCTGTCCGATTCAATTCGTCGGCAGTATTAAATGCCAATTTAAATTGCCCGGCCTAGTTCGTACCGATATTCCTAAGCAAAAAGATAAAATCGAGAAGCGCCTAAGCCAACGTTTAAAAAACCTTGATATGTATTGCGAAATTGAACCCTCAACGTTGTTAACCCAATGCAATCGGACAACCGAGCAGGTTAGTTTTATCGTTGAGGTTAAGGTTTTTTATCGTCACGAAGCGAACAGTAACCAATTAGAAGCTGCTCGCTGGTTTACCAGTATAGGCCGCTTATTACCCAAGATCGTTTTAGGCAGTCGATCGTTAGCTGAAAGCTATGCTGGACTGAGCACCAATATAAAACCGTCTTATTTATTTGCCCTTGAAGAAGCACTAGGCCTGTATGAACAGCAAGTCTCAGCGTAAAGGCTTGCTTCGAATTCAATAATTAATTAGCTAGAAAGCCAAAATGTAACTGGGCCGTCATTAATTAAAGCGACTTTCATATCCGCTCCAAACTGCCCAGTGCCCACATTAATTTGTTTGGTTTTCGCTTTGGCAACAAACTCTTGATATAGGTTTTCGGCAAGATCAGGAGCAGCAGCGGTTGAGAACCCTGGGCGCAACCCTTTACTGGTCTCTGCGGCTAAGGTGAATTGTGAAACGATTAATAAGCTGCCCTGTACTTGCTGAACATTTAAATTCATCTTGTCATCGTCATCAGAAAATATTCGATAATGGCTCACTTTATGTAATAGCTTATCCACCGCGGCAGAATCATCTCCTTTTTCAACTCCTAACAATACAACTAGTCCATGGTCAATAGACGAAATCGTCTCACCTTCTACTTTCACACTGGCTTCTGATACACGCTGAATCAATGCTTTCATCGATTTTTCTCACTGCAAATATAATCGTCGAATTATAAAGAAGATTGAGTTTGCTTGCTCGTACTGTCATGATGGGGAATGAATAAAATACTAATAACTAGCCTTCTGGGTTTATTCTCGCTGTGCCAATTAAATCTTTCTTATGCGACCGATGTCTACATAACCATTGATGAAAACGGCAATCGTATATTTTCAGATACCCCCAGCAAGGCATCGCGCACTCATAAGATTAAAGAAATTAGTACTATTCCAGCGATCAAGGTTCCAAAAACCACAGCCACCCCGATCAATGTTAAAGCGAATGATTCTAGCTATACGAAGCTGAGCATTACCAGCCCTTCTGCAGAAATTCATATAAGCCGCGATAAACTCGGCACTTTCCTCGTATCGGCACAAGTTTCGCCCGCGCTAGATCCTTTGGACGAGGCCGTCTTAATGTTTGATGGTCAAGAGATTAGCTCTGGTCAGCAGCTTAGCTGGCAAATCAATAGCGCTGATCGAGGGGCTCATCGCCTACAAGTAATTGCTCGAGACAAAGAGAGTAAACAAGTGAAGATCTCGAGCGAAACCATTTCGGTCTATGTGAAACGCTAGCGATCTGTTCTGCTCTAAAACATTCTGCTGTAGAGCAATGGCAAACCCGCCCCAAAATAAAGCAAAACACCATCCCGGATGCACCAATATGATGCATACGTATAATTTTATGCTCTAATTCTGACCAGTATCAGGCTATAATCCCCCACTAACGTATCAGATACGTGCATACTCAATACTGGTTTACTTTTTGCATTGGGTTATACAAATGGAAAGGTTAAAGACATGATCGCATCGGCAGTGCTCAATCAACAGCTATTGGAATATCTGAATACAGGCATATTATTGCTCGACGTAGACCTGTCTGTGATTTATATGAACCCTGCGGCTGAAGTACTGCTTCAAGTTAGTGGCCGTCAAGGTTTGGGTGAAGCCTTCTATGATCTCGCCTGGGAATCAGAAGAAGACCGAGATGCTTTACAAGGCTCTATCAATACCGGCTATACCTTCACCAAACGTGAAACAGAAGTCATTCTTCATAATACCCAAAGTATCACCGTTGATTATAGTGTTAGCCCTATTGTTCACCCCGAAAGCCGAACTCCCTGCTTATTAATTGAAATTCAGGGCCGTGATCGCTTAATGAGGATTTCTCGCGAAGAGCAAATGATTGCCAAGCAAGAAACGACTCGCGAGCTCGTACGCGGAATGGCACACGAAATTAAAAACCCTCTGGGTGGTATTCGTGGGGCAGCGCAGCTTTTATCTCGCGCGCTACCGGATAATTCGCTGGAAGAATATACCAATATTATTATTGAAGAAGCCGATCGCTTACGAGATTTGGTCGATCGTCTATTAGGTTCACACCAACTACCCAAACAAGAATCCACCAATATCCACGAAGTGTTAGAACGTGTTTGCCAGCTTATTGAAGTGGATCAAATTGGTAACATCAAAATAGTACGAGATTACGATCCTTCTATTCCTGAGTTCATTGGGGATAAGTCGCAATTAATTCAAGCGACATTGAATCTATGCCGTAATGCCGTGCAAGCAATGATCGAAACCGATACCGAGCAGCCAACCCTTATATTGAAAACTAGAACAAAGAGCCAATTTACAATCGGTCATCAACGCCATCGCTTGGTTGCCCATATTAGCATTGAAGATAACGGCCCTGGTATTCCTGATAATTTAAAAGATAACCTATTCTTCCCAATGGTCAGTGGCCGCGCTGAGGGCACAGGACTAGGACTTTCTATTGCACAATCTTTAGTGAATCAGCATGAAGGCATCATTGAATATGAAAGTGATGTTGGACGTACTGAGTTCTCAATTTACTTACCACTTAAACATTCTTAGGACTAATCAATATGAAAACTGTATGGATTATTGATGATGACAAATCAATTCGCTGGGTACTTGAAAAGGCACTAGAACAAGCCAACATTCCCTGCAAAGTTTTTGAGAGTGCTGAGCCGATTATGGGTCTTCTTGCTAAAGAAAAGCCTGCGGCCATTATGACGGATATCCGTATGCCGGGTATCGATGGCCTCACTTTATTATCGCAAATTAATGAAGCTTACCCTGAGCTACCCGTTATTATCATGACGGCACACTCAGACTTAGACAGTGCAGTTACGTCTTATCAAAGTGGTGCTTTTGAATATTTACCCAAGCCTTTCGATGTTGATGATGCGGTTACATTAATCCAGCGTGCCGTTGCCCATTATGAAGAACAGCAAGCGACAAATAGCGCCGTCGAAGAATTACCCAATGATACCGAAATCATCGGTGAAGCCCCTGCGATGCAGGAAGTTTTCCGTGCTATCGGACGTTTATCACAATCGAATATTACCGTATTAATTAACGGCGAATCGGGAACGGGTAAAGAACTGGTTGCTCATGCTTTGCATAAGCACAGCCCTAGAGCGAGTGAGAACTTCATTGCTTTAAACATGGCTGCAATTCCAAAAGATTTAATTGAGTCAGAACTGTTTGGTCATGAGAAAGGTTCCTTTACCGGTGCCGGTGGCCAGCGTCGTGGTCGCTTTGAGCAAGCGAATGGCGGTACACTATTTCTTGATGAAATTGGTGATATGCCTGCGGATACCCAAACTCGATTATTACGTGTATTAGCTGATAGTGAATTTTACCGTGTTGGTGGAACAGCCCCAGTAAAAGTGGATGTTCGTATTATTGCCGCCACTCACCAAGACTTAGAAGGACTAGTAAAAGAAGGCCGTTTTCGTGAAGATTTATTTCACCGCTTAAACGTTATTCGTATTCATATCCCTCGTCTTGCAGATCGCCGTGAAGATATTCCGCGTTTATTAAAACACTTCTTAGCCTCAGCAGCAGAAGAGTTAGATGTTGAAGTGAAAACATTAAAACCTGAAACATCTGACTACTTATCCAAACTAGATTGGCCAGGTAACGTACGTCAACTAGAAAATACCTGCCGCTGGATTACGGTAATGGCCTCAGGCAGAGAAGTTCATATTAATGACCTTCCTCCAGAGCTATTAGATCAAGAAGCATCAGCGCCGACATCCGGTAACTGGGAACAAGCTTTACAGTACTGGGCCGACCAGCAATTAACCCAAGGCACTCCTGCCCTGCTAGATGTCGCAGTCCCATTATTTGAACGCATTATGATTGAGACGGCGTTGAAACATACCGCAGGTCGCCGTCGTGATGCCGCGGTTTTATTAGGCTGGGGACGTAATACCCTAACTCGTAAAATTAAAGAACTGAATATGGATGCGGATGAGCATCAAGATGAAGAAGAAACCGAGCAAAGCTAAAAGAGTTTAACGCACGATTTCTCGCCAATAAATCATTCGGTCATTTCCACGGAACTGGCCGAATGTTACTTTACCAAACGGATTATCCGCATAATCCCCATCACCATCATTTTCAGTATTTAACCAAGGTAAGAAGTTAACCGTATCGTATTCATAAATAACGGAACCTTCGTTTCCAATACCTGCTGCATCATGTTGAATCACCCCAACCCCTCCTGCTCCTACCGTTATATTTAAAATTAAATTCGGATCAGTATCCACAGGGTCTAAATTATCAGTCCAAGTACTAGGAGTTAATGGCGGATCTGTTACCACTAAATTAGTACAGTTGTCATCGGTATTTAAAATGAAATTGGTGCTATCAAAATATTCAGTTTGCACCTCCATGTTTAATAGCGAAGTTTCTGGGCCAAACACATTATTAAGTTGTAATTGGCCAAAGCGAACGTCAAGAGTATCAATTAATTTTGCATTACAGTCAGCGAAAGCAGGGGCTTCGCAGTCTGAACCAGCACCAATATTCATGTCTAAGTTATTAATACTCGCAATACCACCATCATTATCGGTTAAAAGCGCCCCGACTTGCAGTAAATGAAATGGACCATTAGGTAAGACTAAACGAGTAAAAAGACCACTAAAGGTATAATCAAATTCTCCATCCACCCAGTTCACTGCAGCAGAGCTATTAACTAAGCGCCCTTGATAACCACCATCATCGTTATTGTTTTCTGCAACTAAATTCATCGTCGCTTTAGCAAACGCCCCTTGATAATTCTGTGTCAGGCCGCCGTTCAATTTATGCGCTTGCAACTTATAATCAATATTAATCCCAGATTGCCCCATGTAACTAAATACTCCACAACTATTGGCCGTACTATTCTGCGTCATCTCAAAATGATCGGGATAGAAACGTCCCAGGTTTGCAAATCTCCCTAAAATATTGGCTCCCGTTGCGGTTAAATAATTATTCAAGCTGACATCAATATCGATAATACCAACTTCATCCCATGATAACTCAATAACAGGATCATCATCGGTTATACCGGCAGTAAAGAAACCCGAGTTTGCAGAGGTACTTATGGGAGTCGAAGTTAAATTACCAGTATGAATAGTAGCGGGGAGTTTTAATGTATGATTCGTTATTAAAGTTTGTGCACTGGTATTTATCTCTTGCCCGAAATTAAGACTGGTATCATTGGTTGATAAATCCGCGCCAATATCAACAATCCCATCATTATCAGCATCATCTGCAGAATGCCAGTTCACGGCACGAACCGTCATGGGAAAATTTTCTCCAGCCTTAACAAAACGACTTCCGTTCGCGTTCAGAGCTGAAAAATTTCCACTAAAACCCAATTCAAAAGCAAACGGACGCACAACAAATTCATTACTCGCTCCTATTAACGTAAACGCAGGGTCAGGCAAGGCTTCGGCTACCGTTAAACTAGCATGCAGTTCAATTTGTCCCGCATCGGGGAAATTAAACGTAAAGGGCGCACTGCCTGCGGCATCAAAAACTAAATCGACATTAGTATAGGTTAATCCTGCGCCATCATCTGTTCCGCTAACATTCACGCCAGCAAAATCAACGACAGGTAACTCCCGAAATGAAAGCTGGCGAGCACTGCAAGTCGAAGGGTTCTTGCAAACATAGCCAATGCCAACAGATTGAGTTCCCGTCAAAGCGGCTTCACAAGCCCCGGTATCCGTATTCGTTTGCACTGCACGTAGCGTTAAATCTTGAGTATTAGGAAGGACATCGCTTTGCTTAGCTGAAATTTGATGGTTAATGGGTATAGTATCGGTATTACTGCCATTAGCGTAAAAACGAAAAGCCGTATTCAAAAACGAAATTCTAGGATCTTCAGTACTGCCTTCATCATCGGTGAAAGTTCCGTCCGTCACATCGATATCAATATTGTTTAACGCAGAAGTTTGTTGTAAATAAATACTCGTACTTGCTGTGCCGGTTAAGATAGTCGCAGGGGAAGTCACAATCCCACTCACCGTAGGTAATGTGCTTAGACTGATAATGGTATCACTCAGGACATTAACCGGGTCATGGTTTACATCATGAGCAGTGATTGTAATTTCTGACGCCTCACAAGTAAGCCCTGGGCTTGTATGAGAAATATCATAATGATCAACTTGCGAGAATGTTTGTATCGGTTGAGCGGCGCACACTTTTAAATCACCAATTTCATGAATATTGGTAGACCCACCCGTAGAGCCCGTAAAAGAAACCACCCAATTATCAGGCACTGCTACTTGAGATGGGTTAGCGGTATAAATATTAAAGCTGGGTACAATGGCATTATACCCAGAGCCCGAATCTCGCTCGACAGAAGCCGTTGCAATACTTCCTCCTGCAGTATGGTCGATGACTATTTTATAGCGATGCATAGGGCCAGGGGAGCTGCCGCTCTGGTCAATAACAGGAGATAATGTTCCCGTTCCTGTTAAATAGGGGTAACCGCTTGTACCACTACCAGAGCCGCGTAAAGATACACTATCATTTATCCGGCCTGGGCCACCACTTCGACCTTCTCCACCACTTGAAAAATTTCCATACTCATCAATCCCTACACCTAACCAACCACCGGCAAAACCATCGATACCCGTTTTTTGAGCATACCCAAGGGAGCCACCAAATGCCCCCGCCGCCGGTGCAATTGAAGCATCAGAAAAGTTTATCGCGATACCATCTGCACCATTGCCATCATAACCATAATAATCAAATTCAATTTCAATACGGTTTTCCGCCCCAGGGAATTGATTGAGTAATGTAGCGACTGTAGAAACATCTCCAGAGTCATCCGTTAAACGTAGTCGGCCATCCGCTACGATACGAGGGTCACCAAATGAACCACTACTGTTTCCCACAGACCAGCTACTAGATAGCGGACCGGGGCCGACAAAGTTATCGGTAATACAGTTGAGGTCGCACTCTAATATAAAACTTTCCGTCGTATTGGTTGCAATTGGAAAACCTGAAAGACTCTCTACATTATTAATCACCAAATCATAAGGGGTCAGGTCATTAAAATTTACAGACGTGGTTAACGTGACCTGATTTGAGGCTGATAATACTGCCGAGCTAATTGTAATAGGGCTAAGCGCCGGATTAGTTAAAGAATAATTATTAATATCTTCTGCAGTGATGCTGTCTAAGTCTGATGAAAAATTAATTACTAAAGTATCTAGAGCCACACAAGAAGTAATTAAAGAGTTAACCACAGGCCCAGTTGCACCTTCATTCAATGCAATCAAGTGACCAATGCCATCATCAAAATCTGTACTAGCCGTCGCGACTCGACTTCCCGTAGCAGAAATACCTGGAAATAATTCCCAAGCAACCATAGAACTTATGCCGTTATTATTGTTATTTTCCTCCACATCATAGGCCTCAGCCATCCCGACACCAGCAGAAAAAGATTGGTCACCCGCTTCAATCGTATAAAGCGCGACTAGCATTGAATTACTATTGGAGGTCGTGACAGAAGGTGCTGTTAAACTTCCCCAAAATACTCCACCGGTCGCTGAATTTTCGTCGGCAATCGGGGTGGTAGCGTCCACACCTCTAAAAATGCTCATCCCTAAAATATAACGCCGACTGCCATTACCATCAAAGTCCCATTCATAATCCGTTCCCGCATCAGCAACAGTGGCAACTCGATAATAAACTGCTTGAAATACATCACTATCTCTATCTTGAGGTGCTACCAGTATCCACCCTGCAGGAGGCGTGATGCCATCACTGCCATTTCTATTTCGGAAAGTGACCTGAGTGATTAACACATCTCCAGATAATACTGATGCAGGTACTGTCAATGTTGATTTATCATCATTCCCCTTATCAGTCGTCGATGTAATATAACTAATCGCAGCATTAGTCATTGAGGGTAATAATGAAATTAAAACAAACAATAGGAAAGTAATGGTCTTCATTTCAAACGCACCTCGATAGTTCTTTGTGCATTTGAACTATTACAAGCCCCAATACTTATAACCGTACAGTAAGTTTCTGTATTGGCGACAAAGCTCGTGCATGTGGTAGCGGCATTACAGCCACTCAAGCCAGTTATGTCGCTGTCAAAAGTATAAGTTTGATTAAGTCCACAAGCACAAGGTATTGTATTTATTACATCTTGCGCTCTCAGTTGGGCACCACTTTCAGCAGCATAAAATGCTCGGGTAGATAATACATTCTGACTATAGGCTTGACTGCTAGATTCACCTAAACGATTAACCGCCACTGCAATTAAGCTCATAATAGTAATTATAAAAAGAGCGACGGGTAAGCCCATACCCATTTGTTTACTTTTTACATTATTAGGGGGCATTCTTTTAGGGTACATTGCGTAACTGCACCTCTTGGCTAATGTCGATTTGCTCTGAACTTCCTACTCTCTCGATGATTAAACTCATTCGTACTACGGCATTTCTTTGTAACTGAGCGGGTAAAATATTAAACGATAAACTATTCGCTTGTAATGAATCTGCGATCAGTATTCTATTTGCTCCTGCGGTAGGAATACTGCCACTGCTATCAACTTGAAAATCATAATTCTGATAACGCCATAAACGACCGCTGCTATCATCACAAAAACTAATAGGCTCATCGACAAGGAAGAAGCGATTTCTAGGGGAATCTGTAGGGAAGCGATAAACTGCTCCACCAGCAAAGGTAATAGTTTGCAAGTTAGCCCCTGGATCGCCGACAGGACCAGACGTTGCTATATCATCAGAAATACTTCTAACCGTTGCTGGGCTTGTCCCATATACAGAGCCTTCACTATTGGGATAGACGGCAACATAGCCTGATTCACCACCAAGAACAGCACCGACAAAAGATATTGCATTGAAACTAGTTGCAGTACTTGCGGTGGGAATAGAGATGTATTCAGAGCTAAATCGTATGGGCACTAATTCTAGACACTCGTTACCACCATCACTAAATTGACGAACACTATTCGGCAAAGCACGTCGAACTTCTCTTAATACTTTTTCGACGGCTATCGTCGCACTACTCGCCAGTGCTTGACGCTCAGCAGTATCCACCATTCCTTGAGCGGATTGGGAAATAAATTTAATGCTTCCCGTCGCAAGAATTCCCAGTACGACGATCACCATCACTAGCTCAACTAAGGTAAAAGCATTCGATGCCTTAGGCGTTAAATAGTTATTCATAATTGCGCTATACTAATCAGCATTAAAGGTCCGCTCTAATGACAGAAAATACTAGATTTTGGTTCGCTGGTGACGTAATAGTCACCACTATTAATTTGCTATTAGTTGCAAATTCATCACAAGTCACAGCAATACTGACAGTATAGCCTGCATAGCTCGAAGCAGTTGCCGTATCCAGAAAGTCGGCGGTTTCCGACAAACCGTTATAATCGTCGACATCATCAAATAGACTGCGATTCCCTATTCCTTCTTCAGGCCCATCTATATCACAACCATCAATACTCCCCCCCCCTATCGGCGAACTCTCTTGGTAACGCATGGATAAGATTTCATCTAAATAGGCTTGGGAAAGCTGCGTCGCTTTACTCTGCCATAATGGATCGGCATTACGCCCTACACCAGAAAATAAACTGGCGGTAAGAGCACTTAAAGCAATGCCAAGCACGACGATCGTGATGACCAATTCTATTAAACTAAAACCCTTACTGCGTGAGTAACTCACTGAGCTAGGATAATGTGACTTAGGGTAAGCAAGTACCTTCATAGGCATATCCTGAGGGGCTAATACAAAGCTCAATGTCGGTTACTGAATCAATACAGATCCGTAAATTTTGAGCAGGAATTCGATTACCGTCACCATCAAAGGTAATGACCAACGGCGCGGCCGTTAATGCAGAACAGGCAGCCGCGAGATTAGTTCCGAAACGTACTTGCTCACTTTTTCGATCGACTTGAGCAGTATAGGAAGTACCCAGTGCATCCGAATTACTTACCACTAGATTCCACTGACCCAATATTTCTGAAACCGTTAACAGCACATTGGCCGTAGAGGACGCACGAGATAAGGAAGTTTGTTGGGCTAAGCGAGCAGAAGCGATTAATTGGTTCTTAATGATAGCGCTTGAATAGCTTTGTGATGAGGGAAAACGGCTAATTGCAAAGGCAGATAAAATTCCCAGCAATATTATTACTGTAATCAGTTCTATTAAAGTAAAACCATTTTGTTTTCTATACATAGAAATATGGCAGGGGTAATAAAACCCCTGCTAGATAGTTAACAGCCGCCTGTATCAATAGCAACCGCGAACGTAGTTGCACTGGTCGCCGTCGCCGCTGTATATGCTGCTTGGCAATTACCAACTCCATCATTAGGTAGCGTATAAGTTATCTGAGCACTTAAGGCAACACCCCCTCCTGCGGTACCGCCATAATCAGCCGCTAAGATTTGTGCCGCTAAACCAATACCCGCTGCATTAGCAGTCGGGTAACCGCCAATCATTGTAATAGCTTGGCCTTCTAGAATAACATTATCATTGTGATCACCACCATTTGCCAACTGTTGCGCATGTGCAATATTGGCAGCAGCCCTAACAGAAGCCGCCAAACCATTAATACTCGCTGTTCTCGCATTACCACCCAAGTCCGCAAATCGTGGTAACGCAAACGCAGATAGAACCCCTAAAATCACGATTACCATGATTAATTCGATCAGGGTAAAACCTGCTTGTTTATTGATCTTTCTCATAGATCGCTCCTAACTTTCAATTTATTAAAGTCATCAAAATAAGGTAATAACTCGACCTGTTGCCAGATCATAATCAATTCGCATTCGGCTAATATCTAGCTGATAACGAAAACGACAAATGCCACGGTCAAATTCGGCTAAAAAAGTAGGAGACTTCAATTTTTCATCTTCCAAACTTCTAGCGCTTATTATTTCAACGTTTGGCGCCGTCTCTTTTAATAGACCATTCCATAGTCGTTTGCAGGTTGAGCTATTCAAAACAAAGCGAATAGAAACTTCACTCGAACTCTCGACACTTGCAGAATTCACAGCAATGGCATCTATAGGCCAGCCTTTATTTCCCATCAGTATATTTCCGCGCCCATAACCTTTGAGTAATGCAGGCTTATTTTCCGATCCTTGTGACTGCCATAAGCTATGAGTTAAGTTCACTGCGCTCTGCAATGAATTAGCGGTCAACTGCACACTCGCTTGATGAGCATTATCTTGTAGTCTATTTAACTTAGGTATCAGGAGTGATACTAAAGCAGAGATAATGACCAAGGCGATTGTGAACTCTAATAAACTAAAACCAGCTTTACTAAATAACCTCTCACTTTTAATTCTAGTCAAGGGTATTAATGTTTTCCTATTCAAGTTACGAATAGATACAAAAGTCCTTCTTTTCATTACCTAGTGCCTGCCATTACTTAACTCCCATGGCACCTGAAAGATCCCAGATCGGTAAGAATACACCTAAGGCAAGTACGAGAATTAACACACCTAAAAAGACTAACAATATGGGTTCAATAGAGTCCGCGAGTTGTTTTAATTCATAATCAATTTCTTCTTCGTAGAAATCTGCTACATCATCGAGCAAACTATCTACAGAACCTGTTTCTTCACCTACTGACATCATTTGTAAAACTAGTGGAGTAAATAATCCCGTTGCCGCTGCTGTGCTGGTTAAACGCTCACCACGCTCAACACCGCGATACATATCTTCTATAGCGACACCAATGGATTTATTGCCTACCGATTCAGCAACAATAGATAACCCTTTTAAGATGGGCACACCAGAGGAGAGCATCATGGCGAACGAACGAGCAAAACGTGATAACGCAATACGCTTAAATAGTGAGCCCAATAAAGGTAATTTTAATTTTTTTGTGTCCCACCATAGAAGACCTTCTGGGGTTTTAACAAAGCGAACCCAACCAATTACACAGCCGCCGATGACTAATAGGATTAGCCACCAGTAATTTATCGTGAACTCAGAGCTGGCCATTAATATTTGAGTCGCGACTGGCAAGTCCGCCCCCATCTTGGCAAATACACTGGCAAAATTAGGGATCACAAAGACGTTGATCACTGTCATCGCCATAACGATCGCCGATACGACAAACAGAGGATAACGTGTTGCAGATTTTATTCGCTTTTTAGTTTCTCGCTCTAATTCCAGATGGGCGGTTAACTTCTGAAAGGCTAGATCAAGACGCCCAGTATTTTCACCAACATGAATCATGCTAACGAAGATTGAGGAAAAGATTTTAGGAAATTGACGAAATGCTGTGGCCAACTCAGAACCGGAAATTAATGAATCAGCAATCGCATTTAATACTTCAGCTAATCTTGAGTTATCCGTCGATTCGGCTAAACCATTCAGTGCTCGGATTATAGGAATACCCGCTTTGGTCAGAGCATAAAGTTGACGTGTTAATAGAACCTGATCATCAAGAGTGATTTTTTTCGGTCGCGAAAAATTAATCTCATTGCTCTTCACTTCAACTTCAGCTTCAGAAAAACGAGTAACAATTATTTCCTGAGTCTTCAGCTGATTCATTGCCGCGGCTTGATTGGCAGCAGTCAAAGTTCCGTTAACTGACAGCCCATTGATATCGCGCCCGCTATATTGAAATTCAGGCATACTAACCGCCTTCTCCTAAGCTGGCACTCACCCTGAAGACTTCATCCAATGAAGTAATCCCCTGCTTTGCATAATCTAAGGCACAAAGCGCTAATGGCCGAAACTTTGGATGAGCTTTTGCTGCTTGAGCAAAACCTTCTGCAGAATTACTCCTCATTGCAGAGATCATCTGCTCATCCATCTCCAATAATTCATATATACCGATACGTCCACTGTAACCGGTGTTATTACAATGATGGCAACCGCGACCACACTTATAGCTGGATAACATGGCATCGTCAGCCATGGATAATAACCATGTTTTTTCTTGTTCTTCTGGCTGGTAGTCATCTTGGCAATGTTCACACAAGCGTTTTACCAAGCGCTGTGCCATTACGGCGCGTAAAGAAGAAGCAACCAAATAATGATCAATACCCATATCTAATAAGCGCATTGCTGTTGAGATGGCATCATTGGTATGCAAGGTCGATAACACCATGTGCCCTGTCATAGCTGCGCGTAAACCAATTTCGGCTGTCTCGTGATCTCGCATTTCCCCAACAAGAATAACATCAGGATCTTGTCGTAAGGCGGCGCGTAGAACCGTTGAAAATTCTAACCCCACTTTAGGATTAACCTGAACCTGGTTAATACGTGGTAAACGATATTCAATCGGATCTTCTGCGGTAATAATTTTTCTTTCTTTGGTATTCAATATATTCAATGCAGCGTAAAGACTGGTCGTTTTACCACTCCCTGTTGGACCAGTCACAAGCACCATGCCATGTGGTCGTTCGACTAAATAGTTAAAGCGCTCTTGAATATCCTTAGGCATCCCCAAAGAATCCAGATCTAATATGCCCCCACTTTGATCCAGTAAACGCATAACGACCGACTCACCAAATTGCACTGGCATAGTCGAGAGACGAACATCAATACTTTTATTTTTAACTCGTATATTGAAACGACCATCTTGAGGAATGCGCTTTTCTGATATATCCAAGCCAGACATGATTTTTAAACGTGAAACTAAAGCCGAAGCAATACGACGCTCTTTCATTACCTGCTCTTGTAAATCACCATCAATACGCATTCGAATACGCAGTTGAGCTTCTTCTGGTTCAATATGAATATCCGAGGCTTTTACTTGCACAGCGTCTTCAAAAATACTTTGTAATAACCGCACCACTGGCGCTTCATTACTATCACCACTAGAAGCTAACTCGGTAATATCGAAATCACTTTCCGATAATTCGCCTTCAAGCTCCCCTGCGATAGAAGCAATTTCATCTTGACGGCGATAAATACTATCAAGGGTCGTTAATAAAATATCTTCAGATATAAACGCAGGTAATACAGGACGCTTTAGCTGGCGCTGTAAATCATCAATGACCATTAGATCTGTCGGATCAGACATACCAATTAATAAGCCATCAGGTTGTTCAGCCAAAACAATGCAACGATAACGACGAGCCGATGCTTCAGGTAATATGCGTACAATTTCGGCTTCAATACGGTAGCGAGTTAGATCAACATAGGGATATTGAAAATAATCGGCCAAACAAGAAAGTACTTTTTCTTCTGAGACGAAGTTTAAATCGGTCAGAACACGACCAATTTTTTTTCCCGTTCGCTTTTGTTCAGCCAGCGCTTCCATAAGCTGTGGCTCAGTAATTAACGATTTTTCTACTAATAAGTCACCTACACGGACTTTTCTTTTAGCTTCCATGCTTCGCTACCTTAGAAAGGTTAGTTTTTGAGCTATTCAAGTTTGAATTCTCTAATTGAGCATTCGACTTGCTATTCTCCACTTTATTTAACTGAGCAATAATCCAACGCTTTTGATTTTTAGTTAAATATGAAGATTTCAATAAAGACTGATAAATATCAGAGGTTTTATTATCCAAGCCTAATTTCGAATAATTTAATGCCATGGCTAACTGCCATTTAGTCTCTTTCGGTTGGTGCTTAATTAGCTGTTCATAAAATTGATTTGATAATTGATGGTAACCGTATATTTGCAACCCTGGCGCGACTAGCTGAAACCAAGGCAAGCTATTATTTCCTTCTTGATTTAATACAAACTGATGTAATCCCTTACCATCGTTACGTTGAATATATATTCTTGCTTTTAGAATCGAGTACTTTTCATCAGCCTGAGCGATAAGTGCTGAATCAATCCAATTCATCGCAATCAGGTTTTGTTTTTTCTTATAAGCTTTTAAGGCTAACTGATACTGTTTTAGTCCAGGTATTTCGACAACCCTAATCCTAGCTTGTGTATTTTCAGAAGGAACTTCAACAACATCTAAATTTATACCTTTAGAATCCGTCGAAATAACTTCTAATGGAGTAGGGCTCAACTCAAGAGGTTGAGTAAATTCAACCGCTACATTCATAGACGGCATCACGGCAGAAGCTATGATTTGTCTTTCTACTTCGAGCTCATCTATCACAGGGATTTCTACATCTGCCAACTCTAAAACCTTCAAACTGTCTTCCTGACCAGTACTAAATGCTTTGTTCGAAGAAAAAATATCAAATAAAGGTTTATTATAAACTAGCTGTACAATCAGTATTAGCGAGAGTAAAAGAATGAAAGCAAGCAGCGCCTTTTGTAGGAACTGATCTTTACCGTCATTTTCATTGACCAAAATTGCTTGCAAAGGCAGCCCATGTTCTGGTTGATTTACCGGACGATCAAGCTGGCGTAGTACATCATTAACTAAGCTCATGCATAACCACCAACAAAGTTAATAAGCTAACTAAAGAAATTTCCTTCCAGTAAAAACGGTTGTCTAACTTAAGAGGTTTAGCACCTTCAGTATCCATCGCGGCTGCCCTAACATGAGCTGCTGAAACCTGATTAGATCCTCCACCAAAGGCACTAAATAGAGCTTTCTGAGCAATAATATTAATCAACCGAGGAATACCTGCCGTCGCCTTTGTCATCAGCTTTAAAGCCTTATCTTCAAATACTGGCATTCCACGATACCCTGCGAGAATCATACGCTGCTGAATATAGTGCTGCATGCTCGCATCATCCATCGGCTGCAATTCCGCACTGTAAGTAATTCGTTGTTTTAATTGGCGAAAGCGGTTTTGTGCTAATAACGTATCGAGCTCAGGCTGACCAAATAAAACAATTTGAATTAAGCTGCGACTCTCAGCTTCAAGATTTGAAATTAATCGCATGGCCTCCAAACTATCTTCTGGAATACATTGCGCTTCATCAACAACCAATAATACTGAACGGCCTTGCTGGGCTAGGCTCAATAATCTTTGCTGTATTCGTTCTTGAACCTGGTGAATATCTATATTATTCACCTCAACTTCTAATTCATGCCCAATAGCACGCCATAAGGCTTGCGGGTTTAGTGCAGGGTTAGGAATATAAACCGAGAGAAAATCATCGCTATGTAAGCTATTAAGCAAACGGCGGCACAATAATGTTTTACCCGTACCGACTTCACCGGTAATTTTAATAAAGCCTTCGCCAGATTGAATGGCATAACTCAATACATTGAAACACTCTAGCTGAGTTTTAACTTCCACATAAAATTCAGTATTCGGGGCTAACGAGAATGGCTGCTGTTCAAAACCATAGTATTCTTGAAAGCCACCAATCAAATTGGCAACACTCATAGGCGACGTCCTTGCTGGAATCCAGAGAACCGTTCATTAATTCGTTCCATTTCTTCATAATGGAAACGACTATCCACCACCTTAGGTTGAATTAATATAACTAATTCACTCTGAACTATGGTTTCTCTATTCTGGCCAAATAAAGCGCCAATAATCGGAATGTCTCGCAGGTAAGGTATGCCTGAAGACGTGATTCGTTTTTGGTTTTGCATTAGGCCACCAATAACAACAACTTGGCCGCTTTTAGCTCGAATAATGGAATCCGTTTCACGCACTGAACTGAATGCTAGGGGTACTGTAAGCGTACCCGAGTTTAACTCTACATTCTTTTGCCGTTCGCTAACCTCTGTAATTGTTGGGTGTACATGTAAAATAACATCTTTATTCGCACCGATCTGTGGGGTCACATCTAGAGCAATGCCGGAAAAGAATGGGGTAAAAATAACTTCAGGGAAACTCGTCGAACTGCCACCACTGGTTGTCGTAGATGATTTTAATTCAGTGACAAAGTATTCGTCATTACCGACCTTAATTACAGCCTTTTGGTTATTAACCGTTGCAATTCTAGGGCTAGAAAGTACTTTAACTTCCCCTTGAGTTTCCAATAACTGAATAACGCCAGTAAAATCTTCCACATCGAAATTCAGGTTGAATACACCACCAATTTCATCACTATTTTCCAATAACTCAGACGCCATAGAACCAACAACATCGCGACTGGTATCATCAATACTGCCTTTACGCCCAGCACCAAATGTATTCCATTGAATGCCTGACTGGAAACCATCGTTTAACGACACCTCCAGTATTTTCGCTTCAATTAATACTTGCTTGCCAACGCTAAGCTCTGCTTTTTCTAGAAACAATTCAATATTTTGGATTGTATTAGGCAACCCCCTTACGACTACCATTCCCGCCTGAGGATCAACAACAATACTGGCGCTCTCTTGACCTTGAATCATCAAGTTTAATGTTTGATTCAGTTGCCCCCAGAAATCAGAAGCAGATTCGGTATTAACCTGAGTGGAGTTGATCGCCGAACTCGATGACGACGTTGTACTACTGTCGTTAGAGCTTTCACTATTATCTGTTGAAGTAACTTGACCACTGCTCACCCACATCCCCGATGACCCAGATCGATTCACATTTAAATAATTAATCGGGAAAATACGTGTTTGAACTGTTCGCGGATAGACCTGAATGCCATAGCTTGAAATTTCATAGTCATAACCATAAATATCTCTTACTGCATCAAGTGTTTCTAGAACCGTTACATTTTTCAAATTTAGAGATACTTCACCTTCCAGCCCTTCATGGGCGATTAAGTTATAATCGGTGTCATGAACCAAACTCATTAAAAATGATTTGACCTTGGTGTTTTTTGCAGCCACATCAAATCGTTGCTCCTCAACAATCAATTCAGGCTCAGGAGGTAAAAGCTGCTCAATGAAGCGCTGTTCATCTGTTTGTGCAGCTTCTTCTTCATTTTCTTCTTGCCATACTAATAATGGTTCATTTTTTTCATCTCTAGCGCTACTATTCTCTGCCTGCTTTGGCTGACTTGCACAAGAAACGATAAATAGCGACAACATCAAAATACTAAATAGTCTATTTTTCACGTATATATTCCTTTGTCGTAGGTGCCATTTTTAAAGTCATATTACGTCCACCTCGAATAACCTTAACCCACTGCGTTGAAATCTCTTTCACCTTAGCTCCACCAACCGTATCACCTACACTAACCACAACATCATTAATCACCGCTAGCGTTCTATTTTTAGATATCAAAATTTGCTGAAGTACCAATCTCTCAGCATTACTGCTACTTACATTTTTATTTCCTAGCATCCAGCTCGGTGGGCGCATTGGATCTTGGGCAGATAGACTGATGTTAGATATTAAACTCATGCTAATGAATAATGAGTATCGGAATAATTTATACACCTAATACCTCCTTACTCGTGCTAAGTGTATAAATTTTTATCTTTAGCCTGCCTTTAGGGTAAGTCGTACTTTCATATTTCAACGTTTGCCAGAATAATTGCCACTGCAATTGATCAAGACGCTTTAAGTAAGAAACACTACTGTTGTAGGTCGCTTCTAATTCAATTTCAAAAGCATGCTTATAAATTAAAGCTTCTTCCTCTTCTTCTAACTTTAGATCGTTTCGAATTAAGTTATTCTCTTTATTTTTAGCAACCTCAATATTCTTACCTTCTATATTCATCGCTTCTTCAGGTAAGTTTTTAAGTGAAATCAGCTTTAACTGTTTATCTTGAGTGAGTACTTTTTCTAACAAACTCACCATTTGTTTAGGTGCAACCAAAGCCTGAGTTAATAAATTGATGCTGCTCTGCAACTCTTCACTTTGCTGATTAATCAACAATAGCTTTTCACGCAATGGTTCATTAGGGTCCTGAAACTGTTTTTCCCGGGTTTTCTGAATCTGAAGCGCCAAACTTGTATTGATATTTTCTAGCTTGCTACTTTCTTCTAATACTTCCTGGCTTTTTAGTAACAAAGGTTCAATAAGAATTAGATATCCCAATAAAACTAGTACTGTTGCAATTGTAACGAGAACAATATTTTGTTCTCGATGGGAGATTTTATCGTATGTATTAATGCCATCAATAAAGGGCTTTTTCTGCCACCAAGTCATAAGCCCGCTCCCGAAAGAGAAGCCGCAAACGAGTCTGCAGTATCAGTCTCTTCTTTCTGAGTAGATAGAAAGAACTCATTCCAGCTTTGCTCACCTTTCACCACATTTATTTGCTTAAAAGCACGACCTTGATAGGCGGGTTGCGTTCCCAGCATGGAGAGATAGCGCGATACTTGTTCCGGTGTTTTAGCAAATCCAAACAATTGAATGTCTTGGCCTTGATTGATCACTTCAAATTTTGAGAGCCAAATGCCTTTCACATTTTGCTGTGATAACTGCTCTACTAGTGGAGTAAAGCTACTGCTATCACTAATTGAGTCTTGGCGTAAAAATGTAATTACTCGTCTTTGCTTCGCTAATAGCTTTTCTTCTCGAGTGATTCGCATTTGAAGGTTTTTATCCACAACCGTATTCGGCAATTGAGCAATAACCACACTCAACTCTTCATTGAGTCGTGCTTGCTCCTGCTTCACAAACTCAAACTGATTTTGCAGGTATAATTTCACAAAGAATAAAAGTGCGGTGATCAGTACCAATCCTAATAAAGCGCCGCCACATACTTTGATTAAACGCTGCATTGCAGCAGAAAGTTGTGGAGGACGAAAACGAGGCAAATATAGATTAATACTGTGCTTAACTTGCAACATATGCCAATGCTCCTCCTAGCGCCAAGGTCGACTTATTAATGTCCTCACAATTCGGGGACACATGAATCCCAACACCTTGAGAAAGCTTGTCAGCAATATTCGGTTGTTCAATATTGGCGGTTAAAACAGGCTGCATAGCCTCAACCAAACTAGCGAGATTATGATCTCCCGACATAACCCAAAGTTGAGTAATTTGGCCCATACCCAACTGGCTTTCGTAATAATCAAGAGAACGCTGAACCTCAAGAATCAAATTCTGCACTTGCTGCTCATTGACCTTCGCTTTAGGCGCAAACCCCACATAGGCCATATCATCGATATTTAACTCAGGCTCATCCGCTGCTAGATCAACCTCACCAAGTTCTAAGCCTATTTCTTCAGTACTTAACGTTTCATTAGAAAAATCATCATCGGTCAATTCTTCTAATTGAATTTCATTAACCGCAACCACCTCATCCAATGGGTTTTCTACATTCACGCTAGCTTCTTGAGATATAGTTTCCGTCTGATTTTCAGTATCATCTTGAATATCCAATGCGTCGATACCCATCTCAACTTGCCGCGTCAGATACAAAGCACCGTCTTGGTACAAGCGAATACAGCCTTGCTTAGGCCCTAATTCTAATAAAGCAATCCCTTGGTTTATTGAATTAAGCGCTAATACATTTAATAAACTCATCTCAGGAACCGTAATATTAACGACTTTCAAATGCAGTTTTTCAGCCCAATCAACCCAGGCACGCACCGTATCGTTTGCTGAAGCAATAACATGGGCCATAGACATTCGGCCACGATAGGCATCATCAGGTAGACGCATCGCTTGAATAGCGGTTTCTTCTATCGGTTGCGCTAATAGATCGCCAATACGAAATTCAATGGCAGCACTTAATTCTTCATCCGGTACATTCGGCGCTTCCACTAATAACAATTCATAATCGTCGTCATCCAATACCAGCACTGTTGGCATACCATGAGCGACATGATCTTGCAGCCATGATTCAAGCGCAGCAATGCCTTGCTCTTGATCAAAGCTAATAGCGTCCACTACCCCTTCTAGAGAATAGATGACGGCACTAGGGGCTAATGATGACAAGTTAATGCCTAGCCAGTGCTTATGTTTTGTCTTATTAAATGGCCAGCGAAATTTCACCCACCAACTCCTATCAATCGATATAAACGGTCTCTGATATGAAGTTTAGTAGAGAAATAACAAAATGCGCTGAAAGCCTGGTCACTAATAACTAATACGAATTACTTATTAAGCGTTCACCAATTAAAGCCATGCTAGCTCTTCCATTTAATCCCCAGCTTCCTATAATCAGCCCATACTGAGGAGCCAACATGTTTAACATCGTTTTATTTGAACCCGAGATTCCACCTAATACCGGCAATATCATTCGCTTATGCGCGAATACCGGCTGCCAGCTGCACCTAATCAAACCTCTTGGCTTTGATATGGAAGAAAAGGCTCTACGCCGAGCAGGTTTGGATTACCACGAATGGGCCAATGTGCGTATTCATGAGAACTACGCGGATTTCTTAGAAAAAGAACAGCCAAAAACGATTTATGCGTTAACGACCAAGGGCAAGCAAACCCACTCTGAGACACAGTTTAAAGAAGGTGATTTCTTGATGTTTGGCCCTGAGACTCGAGGCTTGCCAGACGATATCCGCGAGCAAGTACCGTTTGAGCAATGGTTACGCCTACCGATGATGCCTGATAGCCGTAGTATGAATTTGTCGAATACGGTTGCTGTGATGATTTTTGAAGCTTGGCGCCAGAATGGTTATGTGGGTGGGAGTTAATTCCACCAACCCCTTTAATATAAAGAATTATATTAAAGGGGTTATTTTATTCTTTACTATTAAGTGTTTATTAATGGCTTAAGTCATACTTTATTCAGCTGGAACTTGTAGCTGATCGGCATCACCTACAGTTAGACCTTTACCCGCTGTTGCAAAGAATGAGGCTGTTTGGCCAATCATTTCAGCAAATACGGTTACTGCGTCGCCTGAAGAAATCGTACCGTGAGTACCTTCTTTCAACTTACTAACTACCATTAAGTTTGCAGTATCTGGTGCAATTGAAGCCGTAACTGTTGCTAGCCCTAGCTGACTAACCAGTGGATCAGTACCGGCTAAATAAGACAAACCAGTAGCAACGCCATTTAACGCAGGGTTAGCATTGTTAGGTACAACAGTATCAGCAGGATAGCCACCTGCTCCGATTAATGTATCCGGCAAACCAGTTACTTTACCGGCCATCGCATCTGTATTGCTATCGGTTGCACTAACAGCACCACCACCAACCATTTCAAACATCAATACTGGAGTATTAGTGCTTTTCAAAAGATCAGTAAAGTTAACTGGATCAGCAGAATCTAAAGGAGCCTGGAATACCCCAAAGAATTTCTCTAAGTCAGTCATGCCTTGAGTAAGACCAGCTGCTGCTGCAAGACCTGGTAAGATCTTGGCAGAGAAGCTTGGAGAGTTCTCAAGCAATTTAGGTAATTGTCCACCTGGATTAGCTAGAACTACCGTCTTCAGAGAATTAACTGCTTTATCGGTAATCGCGGCATTATTGGCAACAGCATTATTAACTGCAGAATATGTAAGTCCAGTAATAGCACCTAGAGAGTGACCAACGAAGTGAATGTTATCTTCATCAAGATCGCCAGCACCGGCACCATCGATGTCCATACCAGCAATAGAAGCATTCAGGTTCAACATATCCATAACAGCTTGACGAATATGATCACGTGTTTGCTGCATGTTAGTTAAGTTGATGAACATATCACCAGAATTACCAGACTCTTCACCGGCAACAAAACTCATCGCAACAGGCTGTTGAGCGGCATTCAGCGCTAGGTTTTCGTGACGTTCAGCAAGACCAGCATAAGTCGTTACATCAAGTGCAGCTAAACCTGCTAAAGTCGCAGAGAAAGGTGTTACTAATGGATTAGCATCAACATGTCCCGCAACGTTAAACGCATTAAACGCGGAATAGCGAGTAGCTGTACCATTACGATCGGTCGTTGAAGCGTCTAGACCGTGCGTTGGCAGATCCATAGCTACGGTTGCAAAACAACCTGTTGCCGCTGCAGCCATAGAGTTTGCAAAGCCCAAACTAGCTGTACGGTCAGTCGTAATACCATGCTGGAACATCACTACAGGCCAACCATCGGCAGGCTTAGTACAACCACCACCAACAGTAGGATAGGTTACTAGTACAGGAACCTTGATATCTTCAACATGCTGAGCAAATGGGAAACGATAGGTTACGTTACCAGTACCATCATCATCTTTTGGTGGTGTTGATAAAGGATCATTGCCAAAGGCACCATCCAATACACCACCTACTGAAGAAATACCATCTGCATCACGACTCTTCCAGAATGAAGCACCATCAACAGACTTTCTTGCCATAAATTGAGGAAGCGTCAACATACCCTGCATAGACGTTGCAAATGGGTTGGTTAAATTAAGGCCTGTATTATCATGCGGAATAGCAACAATACCACCAGCACCCGCGATCGCTACAAAGTCTTGCGACGATGGACGATGAGCTGCGCCCTTTAACAATGCACCAGCACCATTAGCCGCTGTATTCTGGATAGTAGATGCATAGATTTCGGATAGTTTAACGGCACCAATTTCTTGAGCGGTATCAGCAACTTCACCGGCACCCAGAACAGCTTCTTGAACCGCTGCAATAATTTGGTTAACACCGGCTTCACCCACTAACTGCTCGGCAACGCCATTGGCTAGAGATGATTTATAAGTCGCGGTATTACGTACAGCTAACTTTTCAGCATCCGTTGCAAAAGGCATTTGAAGAATGGTTGCTACCGTCGCGATTGCAGTAGCAACT
>PJEL010000591.1_pt1 | contig 42248 bp, 37 predicted proteins | sample 1853271 | NCBI WGS metagenome assembly PJEL01 (sample SAMN08108733, study PRJNA415343) | Invertebrate metagenome, whole genome shotgun sequencing project. | host: Globobulimina | place: Sweden: Gullmar Fjord | collected 2015-08
GACCTTTCCTCACACACTACAACAGCGCACACGTCACTTCCATCCAAGTACGACGTGGGAGCAAATAATTGTAAAACTGGTGCGCGGTAAAGCTCGGTAGTACCATATTGGGATGCGATAAAATAAGCAGTGCCAGAGTAGAAGCCTTGTCCAAAATCAGCAACGCAGTGAGCAGCAGTTACAGCCACGTTCGGAGCGATCATTGATGCGGAGCACCAACCTACATACAAAAGATTATATAACATTCAAACGACATGCCCCCAATTTTGTGACAATATGCATACCAAACATACCAAAATCCCATTCTAGCTTCCCAGTGGCTGACCAAGGTCGTAGATCTGAGGGCGCAACTGTATACACAGTCGGTAAATTGGCGAGACTGACATCTTTGACGGCTCCATATGCCCCAGATGTTGTGAAAGGTACTCCTGATGCACCGTATTCTGCGGATGAGACGTTTGAAAGGAATGGTAGCATCCCTTCTGGCACCTCTGGTAATGGGATAGGCATCTCCTTGCCAGAGAAAGTTTCCGCTGTTCCACGCCATCGAGGCAGAGTGTATGAAGATACCCCTGATCGTATTTCTAGCTCCCTTTCACCAGTATAATTATATCCCATAGTATTCGGTACTAGCACGAATGAAAGCACTACCAACAGAAATACTGTATTCGGGACACACATCGTTGAACTATTTTGTTTCAACATATTAGATATTTCAGACACAGGTAATTTATTATTGAATTTAATTATTAGTTTCATAATTCATGCTGTTATGGACCAAGTGAATGTATAATAACAACGACGATTGTTATGGGATTTCGTCGTTCTCGAGGCAATGACCTTGCAAGGTCATTTTGGTCAACGTCGACGTTGACGTCCTTTGGGTCCACCTGAAGTAATTACTTGCTACAACAACGGTTTTGCAGTTTTGCTCCAACTGCCTCAAGTAATTGATTTTGACCATTGTCATATCTGCAGTGTTCATACTTGTGGCCTTTATGCCCCTAAACTTTTTCACATAATCATCAAACACACTCAAAAGATGTGAGTGGATGCTCTTGCCATATGCATATGCATGGAACCATTAATGGCAAATATTTGCACGAAATTTTTTTCGCATTTTGCATCATTTCGAGTGAGAGTTCATCATTGTTTCTTGCCCAAAGAATTTTGACAGACAAGACCTGAAAATCAGCCCTAAGAGGAAGGAAATGAACAAACGGCTGTAGTGAACTATAAATAAAACTCTTTAAAGCCACTTCTACACCATTCTGAAGGATCCTGATTCCATGACCATGACCATGGCCATGACTGCAGGCGCGCGTTTGGTCAACGCTGCAGCGTTGACTTCAGCGCTGATCAGCGATGAACATTCAAACACCATGATCATTTGCCAATGAGGCGGTGACAATTCTTTGGTCATGTAACAAAACAATTTCATCAATAAAATTTTCAGTTGATTAACTTTATTGATTTCGATATCACTTTTATATCGGATAGGAACATTCTGATCTTCGCCGCGATGACTTCAAACGCTGAACCAAAAAGAGCACTGATAACTGGTATTACAGGTCAGGTACGTGATACAATTCATGTAATTTTTTAAACTTGTACGATCCCAGTCTATGACGGCAGCCTGACGTGCTTTCCCATCTTGCATATCTCTGTGGTAGGACGGAGCATACCTGAGTGAGTTCCTTTTGAACAAGGGGTATGAAGTGTATGGCATCAAGAGAAGATCGTCAAGCTTCAATACGCAGCGAATTGATTCAATTTATGAAGATTTCCATGGTGAAAACGTCAAGTTGAAACTATTTTATGGAGATTTGACTGATACTGGATGCCTTGTTCAAATAATTGGCAAGGTCAAACCTCACGAAATCTACAATCTCGGTGCTCAGAGTCATGTTGGAGTATCTTTTCAATGTCCTGAATACACAGCAGACGTGGATGCAATTGGAACACTTCGAGTTCTCGAAGCCATACGAATTTTAGGACTGGAGAAATTCACAAAGTTTTATCAGGCTTCAACCTCTGAATTGTTCGGAAAGGTGCAAGAGATTCCTCAGAAAATCACGACTCCATTTTATCCTCGCTCTCCTTATGCAGCAGCAAAGCTTTATGCGTATTGGATCACTGTGAATTACAGAGAATCCTATGGTATGTTTGCCTGCAATGGTGTATTATTCAATCATGAATCCCCATTGAGAGGAGAGACATTCGTTACGAGAAAGATCACTCGAGGCCTTGCCAGAATAAAAGTAGGCTTGGATGAAAAGCTGTATCTTGGAAATTTGGATTCTCTGAGAGACTGGGGTCATGCAAAGGATTATGTGGAGATGCAATGGCTCATGTTACAGCAAGATAAACCGAGAGATTATGTGATCGCTACGGGAGAGCAGCACTCTGTGAGAGAGTTTGTTGAGTTGGCATGTAAAGAAATTGAAATTCCAATCCGTTGGGAGGGAAGTGGTACTGGAGAAAAGGGTATTGATGAAAGTACCGGGAATGTCATTGTTGAGGTGGATCCAAGATATTTCAGACCTGCTGAGGTTGATACTCTCCTTGGTGATCCCACAGAAGCCGAAGAAATCCTCGGCTGGAAACCAAAAACAGCCTTCAAAGATCTTGTAAGGGAAATGATGGTGAATGATTTGGAGATTGCCAACAAAGAACTCCACGCCAAAACCTTCAAATGAATACCTTGATATCATTATATTCTCCATCACAAAAAACATTCTTGCCAGTAATCCATCTTTTAACATCAAGATATTATGTAATTGAGACAAGATTGCAATTTGTAAGTTGCAGAAAATTCAGGCCTGACCTAGTCAAGATCTAGTTGACTTTGTTCAGGAGCTTGAGCCCATTTTGGTATCAACAAGGTCAACACACGTTTCGATTAGATGTATTCAGTCTTTGTCTCGTGTACGCAAGTAGGTTATGGATATTGCATACGGCCATGATGCTTCATGCGATCACATGTGATGCGTACACACAATATATATTGGGATCAATTAATTGATGCAAGACATTACCTCCTGTAAAGATGCAACATACTCTCGTTCTATGCCGTGTCCTCGGAGATTAATTTAAATTTTTGAGATATCATGAATCTTAATATTCAATGTAAACGATGATTAGAGCGATAGAAAGCGCGAAACGCTCTGTTCACGGGAGGTCAACACGGGCACGCAAAAGAAAACAGCTATTTCAACTGGTTATTGCCGTCATTTTAGCTCTGATCAATGTTAAATTCATTATTTCATCAGTAAAAACGCATCGACATGATGCAGTTGTGATCTCTTCAACTTTTGTCTGCGATAGTGCTGGAGACAAGGACTGTTTGACTAAACAGTGGGTGAGGAAGAACTCGTTTAAGAATTGGAGAGAAACTTTTTCTAATATTTTAATACTTGAGGATCATATACATGACTGTGAAAAGCTCCCTGGTGGTATAAATTGTCAGGAGCATCAGTGTTTGCACCCTTCTCTAGGATTTCCATATGTCAAGTGCCTGATACAAACAGGGATGGTGCAGTATCCCAAGTCTATTATTGTCTTCACGAATGATGATATACTATTTCGAGGTCTAAATGAAACTCTTGACTTTCTTACTCACAGGTTGGATAAGTTTGTGGCAGTTGGAAGACGTACCAACGTCCCCTTGGATGATCTGCTCAAGATTGATGACAAATCCACAATTGAGGAGATGGAAAAACAAGAATCAGCAGAGCCTGCAGTGGATCTGGATTATCTAATGTCTCGAAAGTTTCGAGAATCTTACCCATTTGAATTGGATTATTTTATTTTCGGCATTGATAGGTCTGTTCTGGATGGATACCCAGAATTCATTTTAGGTATGGTTGTTTGTATGATGAAATATTGTCAATATTTTGGAAACGTTTACTAATTTAATCTCAATGGGATACTACAAATTTAGGGAACTGGAGATGGGACAACGTTATGGTTGATTACCTCCTAATAAACAACATCACTGTTGTTGATGTCTCGAGATCAATCACCGCATTTCATCTCGGAAAGACATCTACAAAGCAGGATTTCAGAAAAGGTGCAAAGTATAACGACGATCTCATGTGGAAATATTTCAAAGATACAGCCAGCCAGATATCATTTAAAGGCGATACGGATCCAATTCTCCGATTTGGGTCAATGTCATTTGCTCAATATCAGGTAGAGAGAGACCATGATTCCCTTAAACTAGTCGAGAACAAGGAGTCTATTTTTATTTGATATCAAATTTTATCTAACGACTTTATGAAGATGGTCATGAAGTTCCATGCAAAGTTTTGCATGCAAAACATGCAACATGCGCATGTTATAACATTCGAATTTACATACATAGTCATATATGACCATCCGGATATCCGGCTATCCATCGCGATGGGCACTGTTGTTAGTTAGATTTAATTAATAACTTTTAAATATGCCCACATCTGATATAACCTCAAAATAGATAAATCTATAATTCAATGCAAATAATTAACATCTGTTTTAGTTGTCCAATTAAGCAGGAGTAAGACATGGCGAAGAGGAGACGCCCATCTTTGTCTCTCCTTGCTGTTTTACCCGTGTTTTTGTTCATGGTCGCATTGATCAGTTCAAAAGTGCATGATCCGTCAACGGTTAATTCTGTAGAAAGGCAACATCGTAATATAGATAGGTTCCATGGCTGTCACACGGACTGTCCATTCGTGCATGTTGGTCAAACACATGATGACGCTGACATTGTCATGGTAGATTTTTCTGGTTACAGCCGAACAGGCAATTATATCAATGCAATGAGGTTTGCAATAGATTTGGCAGCTGCATGCAAAAAGACTATAGTTTTGCCAGTTAAGGATGATGAAAACCAGGCATTCACAATTGATGGAAAATTTAGTAGGTTGGACTTTTCTGACAGAAATGGTCCAGAGAGCGCCGTGTGCGACAAAATATCATTCCCCATCAAAGGTAATGGAGGAACTTTTTGGTCCCTTCTATTGAAAACGAATCTGTCAGAGGATGTTAGCCCAGACTATCTTGAAACAGTATCCAGCCTGACACCTTTTGTGCATATGTGTGTCATGAAATATCTGGGTATATGTAGTGAGGAATACTGCAGATTTCCGGGTGATCATGCCATAAGTGGAGATAACACCTTGGTTTTACATTTACGTGAGGGGGATATTTTCCCTCCTGGCTATGAATCAACGAAAATCCATTCTCCAAACTATGGCCAGCCTCCACTGTCGTACTACCTGCAGGCAATAAACTTCAAACCCTGGAACGACATTGTTGTAGTAACACAGCCTGGAAATGTGGGACCTATCCATGCAGCTCTGAGGGTAATAAACGGAACGAGGATTGGGGAATTTCGCCTTCAGATGTCAAGTTGGTATGATGACTTGCGTACATGCATGTGTGCCCAAAATTTAGTAACGTCGTTCTCAACTCTGACTGAGACTGTTTTCCCATACGGATTCTCAAAAAGAATGTTCAGTTATCAATGTCAGAGAGACCCATTGGGACTGAAGGAATATTACAAAATAGCAGTAGAGAACTACCCTCCTTTTGATTTACACAGCAACAGTGCCGAGGAATGGGTTCAAACAATAACACATCAAGTATCAGGTCTAAAAATGTGCCCGTTATGATACCAATATGATATATAATATAATATAAAATAGCAAGACTCAAACGATTGCCTATTCGAGCAAATCTCTAATTACTTGGCTCCCTTCTTCTTCCACAAGAACTTGGGGTCATCACAATGCTCCTGCACAGGCATTGTGGAGCAATAAGGGACGTAATCGAGTCCATTGTATGCAGCATCATTCAAGGACTTTCGTATTTGATATTCCCAGGCATCATCAGGGATTTTGTTGTGCACCTACACAAGAGTGAATGGTTGTTATGGTACGCCATATGCAGCAGATGAAGCAATAGAAAGGCAAGCAAGGCTCCATTCTCATAATTTATCATTATTATGTATCAATTTAATATCAATAACATACAGCACTGGCCCAAATATCGGGCTTTTCCTCGTAGTCTCCCAACAGATCTTTCTTAGAGTCGGACATTCTCCTAAACGTCTTTATCACGTTTTATTATCTTTATTAATGACTTTTAATGTATCTTGGTTCAATATTTTTGAATGATACACGTATTAAGTCACCAGACAGGTATATAAGATTGTCTTGGACCAAAGTCAACGGCTTTGGTCTGGACCACTCCACTTCCCCGAAATACTCTGGTCCTTGTCATATGAATATTCTACACCGATGAGATATTGTTATTGGTAATGGATTGAAACATGAATGACGATGTTGCAGTAATACTTTTCCTTAGATGTCCAAAACCAGGTCAAGTGAAGAGCAGACTCGCAAAATCAATCGGCAACGACTTGGCATGTGAAGTCTATGAGCAGTGCGCAATCCGGATATTACAGAGCGTCTTATCCATTCCTGATAGATATAATTGCTTTGTGTTTTACTCTGTTAGTGATGAGAAGGATGAGGTGAAGGAATGGCTAAACCTCCATGGCTGTATAGACTCAGTTGCTGGGTGCCAAGCTCAACTGGTGTGTCAACTCCAGTCTGACTGTCTCGGGGATAGGCTTGTGGATGCATTTGAACATGTTTCAAAACTTGGATATCGCATGATTGCTGTACTTGGTACTGATATCCCGGATCTGAACGCAGAGACTCTCCAACGGGGCATTGAGGCACTGAACAGAATTGGGAGTGACAAATGTGCTCTGCTGGGACCATCCATTGATGGTGGTTTTTACATGATGATCCTTGCATCGAATAATCCCAATAGTATATCTGAGGGATTGCATCTTGGTGCTGTAGAGTGGAGTACTTCTACAGTGTATGAAAATACCTCAAAAGCATTGGTTGCTAATGGCTATCGTGTGCTGAGTAGAGCAGAGGCTGGGCTTCCTGATTTACGTGACTTTGATGAGCTTGAAGATTTGATCGAATGGCATCAGGATTTACATCAAACACAATCTGAAGAATCATTCGAGCGATTGATCGCAAGAATAATATCACAAACATAGTATTGTGCGCAATGTATCAACGAGTGCATCCACTCGCAACTGTATCTGCTCTCGTGCGGAAGAATTTGATGATAATGACTTCATAGTTTGTTTATGGGCGTGCAATGCTTTCAACAAGCAGAGGATTGTTGGGCTTGATTGAACAAAATCTATCAAGTGCTGAGAAGATGATACCTGCGAATTGGCATGTAAGGATGCACCTTCACCCAACTCGGCATCTTCTATAATTTCAAAAAAATCCTGTTTCCACGCATCGTCCAACTCATGCTTGTGAACATTGCTTAGATAGTCGGCATTTTGCTCTATACAGCTCCTGATACCAAAAATATCAGATTGTATGTGTGCCATTGGTGCCATGTCCGTAGCCCGCAAGACAGGTAGAGGTACAACGGCACCACCACTTTGAATTGTGTACAGACGTTCCACCATGGTGTTGCCAGAGGGCTGCAGGCCAACTGTTTCCATGGATCTGGAGTATGATGCATCTGAAACCATGTTTTGAATTTCTACATTGCCTGACTCGACAGCTTCTATGGCTTTTAAATAATCGTTCTTTTCATCTTTTATTTCTTCTAGAGGATCTTGCCTGACCAGCACTGTCCCCTGCAGGACATCTTTAGCTGGCTTCTCTACGACAGTCCCCATATTGTAGCTTGTCTCATTATTGGTGTTCTGAGTTGTGCTGGATTCGCTCGTTCTATCAGAAAGACGATATTGTAATGTTTGTTTTTTCGCCTTTTCCTTTTCTATCAATGCATCATATGCATCTTTTGCTGTCTGGATTGCTGGTAACAGTTTCCTCATGCCTTCAGTCAAATTGGCATTGACAAACTTATGCTGTTGCAAAAGCCTTGTTGTAGGTCTCGATTTGGGATCTTTTTTTAAGCACTGGGATATAAAGTCTTGGAATGAAAGGGTCCACTGCTCTCTCTTGCACAAGTGTGGAGCCGGATCCCTAACCACCATGAAAATTACCCTGTTTGGATTCACTCTCCACCTTGGGGGATACGTTTCGGCCATCTCGATTGCAGTAATCCCAAGAGCCCATACATCAACTTTACCATCATAATTACTCGATTGTATGACTTCTGGAGCCATCCAGTGAGGCGTCCCTATAAATGTGTTTCTCTTGGACAATGTATTTGTCAACTGTGCTGCAACACCAAAATCAGCAAGTTTGACATCTCCCTGCTCTGTCAGAAGTATATTCCCACATTTGATGTCTCGATGTACTCTTCCAGTAGAATGAAGATAGCTCAAACCTTTCAAGGATTCTCCGCATATGTATGCAATCATTCCCTCTTCAAGCGGTCTCCCCAAGGCATGCATGACATCACTGACACTTCCGCCAGCACAGTACTCCATGGCTATCCATAAAGCGTCCGGAGCGCGACAGCTCCCGTAATACTTCACAATATTAGGATGATTACAATCTCTGAGGATTGCAATTTCCTTTTGAATACTATCTATTTCATCAGAGTCTGTCAAAGGTATTATCTTCACAGCCACAATTGCCCCTGTTTCCTTTAGAGTGGCCATATACACAGAACCATAAGATCCTCTTCCTAGAGGACGAAGAAGTTCAAAGTATTTTGATGGATCTACGACACTCGTGCTTCCAGTTCCCATGAGACGCTTTGGGAGGCTTTCTGTTGAAGGCTCCTTTTCCAACAAGTACGAGGACTCTACTCCAGGAGAAGAGACTGGCATAGCCGACCGTATCGTCGAATCATATGGAAGATCACCCATGAGTGACAAACTATTGTCCGTCGACGGAAAGAAGTAGAGTTGAGTGAGTGAATGAACCTTCCAAGTTCGAGCCTAGTGATTCACGAGAAGCATACCAATCCATATACAAAGGATACATTTATACTTTAAAATGTCTATTTATTTCATTTTGATCTTAAATCCTTCGGGTCCACGAGTTATCTCGTATTCCCCCACCGAATCACCACCATCAGTCGAAGGCCTCGTCTTTTCTAGGCTCTCGATAGATGCTCGAGCTTCGGCACTGCATTCGCATAGGTTCCGAATGCTCCATAACGCCCATTCTCTTGATAAAGGTGCATCTGGATCACCTCTAGCACACGCCAGTATTGGGTATAAAGCACCCTGATCCAAAATGCATTGTTGAACTGCTCTTGCTCTGAATGATGCATTTGCAAGGATTGACAATACATCCGCCTTGTAACCTTTGTAAGGTTGTTCGTGTACATATGAACTCGTTTGATCTCCCTGCAACGCTTTTAGCATAGATACGTAATCCCCTACCATGTCATGCTGAAGAAAGGTTTTCACACTGTTGCTGGAGGATTTCTCAGGTTGTGCCAAGGCTTCCCTCAAACAATGTAGTGCATTCCGGAGAACTTCCTTTGTGCATTCATTGTGCACAGTATCTTCAGAAACTAGTCTTAAAATAAGACTATGAATGAAGATAAGGGGATTGTTTGAACAATCCTGATCACTTGGCATTGAAGATACATCAGACGCTAGTTTAGTGATCAGATATGCATGATTTGAGTTCAACCACTGACCTGGATGATAATCCATCGACTCGGGTGATTCTGAAAGAGATGAGAACAATTCTTGTAGGCGATTCTTTCGGAAGCAAAGGTATGAGAGCAATAGGGACAGGGAATCATTATCACCATAATTCGCCTCAGTTTGTAGCAGCATTGATAACACTAGGCATCCATTTGCGTCAACCAAGGAATCCATGATACCATCTTCACCTCGATCAGAAAGACACATATTATACAAGGACAACGCAAGAGCATCCCCTACTTCACTGCAGTCTGTCAGTGATAGGGACATGTACCTGTTGGGAAACATAGACTGATGCATGGCTCGACACCATTCTTCTGAGGATGTGCTTGCATTTGCAATAACCTGAGACACTAATCTACGCAGTTTCGTTGATGATAGAGCCACCGAGCCATTGATGTCAAAGTATACGTCCACGATCCGCTGCAAGGCAGCAACCAGACCCTTCTCTTCCCATGCAAGAGGTTCCAAGACTCTGTCAAAAGCAAAGATATTCCGTAGAATGATAAGATTTGTCTCTAAATCTATGCTTGGTACTATATCAAGATTACTTTCAGAGATACCATCAAGAATATCGTGACATTCTCTTACCAGGAAAGTTGCATGGGGACTAACGAATTCTTTACATTCTTCGCATGTCCGGCTATATCTCTTCAATTCTTCCTTTTGAATCATAATAATTGTAAATAAAAGCATTGGCCCACCATCCATTGCAATGTATGATTGAGGAATGCCCCGGGGCATGGGGCCATGGCCAGGAGATTTTCCAAACGATGCCTGATCTCAAAGAGTCATTCATAAGCCGCATAAATAGGCCACGGATCTCTATCTTGTTGAATAGTAAAAAACTATTTGAATTAATGGTACCCACTTTGACATCATGGTTCTGGTATCCGTCCTTGTTGTGAAAGTGCTCGGTATAGCCATCGCCACGACATTTCTACGACAGGTACGTTTTTCATTCAAATGATACAGAGTTTACATGATGACATACATACACATCATATGAATAGGGTTTGAAGGAGATGAAGTGCGTGGAGAGACATCACACAGGCCATTCAACGACTGGACGACCAGGCATTCTTCTTCTCTATCGAGTTTTCATGTTTTTTGTTACTTTAGCTGTCTTGTATATCCAAGTGACCTCTCGGAGCATGAGAGCATTTCGATACTTTACAGTATGGAACTGGATAGCTATTATTGTATATTTCTTTTTGGCATCAATATCTAGCATCAGATGGATGTTGCACAGCAAGATTCAGCAGGGGCAAAAGAGAGGGAAACCTTCCCTACTTGACGTGGTCGTGACATCAATGTTCCATTTTATTGTTCCAATGACATTGTTCATTGATGTGATTACCTGGTCCATATTGGTCCCAACACTAGTTAATCACCCTGACCCAGAGCGTGCTGCACATTGGAAAGGGGTCATGTTTTCTACCATCAGTTATATGCAGCATGGAGGCAATGCCTTCATCATGTTTGGAGAGACAATGCTAAATATGATTCCAAATTCAGACATGTGGAGTCATGGCGTCGTAGCCCTATGGAACCTCTCTTTTGCGCTGTGGAGTTTTTACTTTTTTTGGAGCACAGGAGAGAACTTGTATCCATTCATGGATTACACCAAACAAAGTGCATATATTTCATTTATAAGTCTCTTTGCATCTGGAATAGGATGCAGTTTCCTTGTGCAGAAGTTCCTAAGGCATAAGCATGCCACCTTTGTAGGCAGCAGCAGTGATGTATCCACAAGTGTGTGGAAGCATGACTGACAATCTTGCCTGTAGGTAGTTATTCTATTTCTGTATCTCATCAAGTTTTTTCATCAATAAGATATATTCTTGCTCTGACTGTTGAACGGATACGTCATGATATCCAATGAATTCTAAAAAGGGTACTCTTTTGCAGTTTAACTGTCTGGATACAAGGTGCTTGATCTTGCCTGTATTCTCTCTGAGAATCTGCCCAGCACCCTGAACATTCTCGATGTAGGTATCCCAAAGAATGAATGCCTTGGAGTTATCCTGGGACATGCGTACGTCTCTCACAGATATTCCAGCATCCTTTACAATTGCCTGGGCAAGCACCCCGTCACGCTCCAAGACATCTCGAAGAGCTCGTAGTACCTTGCTTGCATCTACGCAGCCAGTGGCAACTCATTAGGCGTTAACAACAGACTTTTTTTCCTTAGAAATCAACCGTACATTTCTTTTGCTGAGAAGATTCTGCAATGGAGGAGGCAAGCCTAGTTCCTTTCAAAAGTGAACGAAGCATGGTTTCAGAAATTCCTACCTATTTCCATCCATTATGATACTTTTACAATTCGATTACCCTTTCAATAATACATTATATTCTTATTAAATACTTCCTAAACCAAATGCAGGCCGAATAGCTTCGTTCACCACAAAGACGACAGTCGTCATCGGACCCTGTCGAGCCCAGTTGGCACTCCATCCTTTGAACATCCCTCGGATACCTTGAGTTGCATAGATATCACCGATACATTTCCTAAAGCTGTATCCCCCTTCTGAGGATCTATTCATGAACATGTGAGTCTTTACCATATCAGCCGGGGCAATGACTGTCGTTGTGACAAGACCAGCAACGCCGCTGACTGCCAGGTGGGTTGATATCGAGTCTTTCCATTTCAATCTGTCAAGGAACAAGGTCTTCACTTCATCATATGTGGCACATTGTGCTGCTGTCAGTAATGCAGCACGTGCCATACTGGGAGTTGTTCCTTTCCACAATCCTTTCACCCCTTCAGATTCAACTATAGACCTGGCCACGGCCATTGGAGAGCGGGAAGCATGGGCCCCAGAGTCTGCCTGTGCTTGCATTCGTGTTTTTACTAAATCTGTTGGGTTGCATACAGCTGCAGCAATGCTTCCACTAGTCATACCAGCTCCAATTTTCACTATCAGTGAGTGATCATGATCCGAAGAGAGTGCTGTTTTGATTGGATTGTAGAGTCCAATCCTCATGCCTCCGTAAAGCATGCCCCGTGCCACAGCAGGCGTCACTCCTTTATTCAACGCCAGCAGGCCTTCGTCGTTGACAATGCCCACCAGAGTGGCTACCATATTTCTACTGTTGTTTCCCGCCAACTGCTGTCTTACTTTAATAACATCAATCCAATTTGTCAAGAATGTGGCTGTAGCAACGCTAACTGACGATGAAAGAAAGCCAGCTACCACCGGTTTCTCTCTGCCAAACTGCTGCAGACGAGTGAGATTTTCCCTGTGTACGACTGACATCTTACCTACACATGTCTAATCATCACAATGTGTTTGAAGAAAGACGTGTACTGATCGAGTATTTATCCATCCATCAAAACCATGATGCCACCGCTCGTGAGCATCTGGCCTTGCAAGGCGACCAATTGGTCGTCGAGTTGGCAACTTCATGAAGTTGGCGAATTCCACTGCCAGTAAAAGACCAAGTATTGGACAGACTCTGTTATTTGATTCATATGTATCTCGTTAGAATTCTTGCAATAGTTGTCAGGTCATTCCTGTGCAAGTAGTACGAGAGTCTCTGTTTCAACAATAGCATGGGAGGAGACAATACGGTGGGGAACAAGAGACGGAAACTTCGTCAGGAGGACGAAGAAAAGGATCAATCACAATCAAGTGATTCATCTATTCCATCATCAGAGCCTTCATCAACATCCTCGGAGGACGACAGTGACGGTTGTGCATTCGATAGCATTGACGTGGATTTCGAGTTTTTTGATCCAGATGAGGACGACTTCCATGGAATCAAAACACTTTTGGGAAACTACTTGGATGGAAACATATATAAATGCTCAGAACTGGTTGAAGACGTCATGTCAACCCCTGGAAGCACGGTTGTCAAATGTGGGGAAGAGGGCAACATTATTGGTATAGCTGCAGTGATAGAAACGAATAAAGATGTTTACGAGTATGCGAGAAGACACTGCCCAGAGTCTTTAAAAGAAAATTTTGAGAAGATTGTGGCCCAAGGCACAAAGGTACGATGCATTTTGTTGGAGAGGCTTATCAACAGCCCACCTCAGCTTGCACCACCGCTGATGGATGCGATACTGGTACCAGAGGTTGAGGAAGGCGTGGATGCATTTTACATCCTGGGAAGGGGATATAAGCATGGAAAAGGTGAATTGATATTTGCATTACCAGAGTATGAATTTCTCTACAATGAAGCAAAACTAAAGTTTGATTTTGTACCTCCTGTCCGGGAAGCTCTCGTAGAGAAAAGCATGGACAATCCCAATCCAGCTAGATTCGTGGCAGTGCTAGACAAGAAAAGCCTCTACAAGGCATGTGAAGAATTGAAGAAGGTGGTACAAGGAATACCTTGAAATAGTACTATAGTAAAGCCTTTAAATTTAACTAGGACTACACCTATCAATTGACAGTAGCCATTCCCTGACTTCCCACCTCAAGACAACGAGTGAGATGTCCTAAACCATGAGATGAACAGTATATTCCAGTTCCGGAGCCCCCCAAAAAACGCAGCCCCCAAAAAAACGCAGCCCATAATACGAGGCGATTTTGGGAAAATGAATTGTTTTTAAAAAGTTTTGCCCCCACACCGGATCGAACGGCGAACCTTTCGAACTTCAGTCGAACGCTCTCCCATTGAGCTATGGAGGCAGACGGAATTGAAACCAGTGCTTCTGGGTAGTTTTTTTCCGTGCATTTGTAAAATTTAAAATTAAACGATGTATACATATTCCTGATATTATGTAATACTACTACAAAACCTATACCATTCTGGCTCTGGGGATAAACTCTGCTCAGCTTCTTTACTACAATCCAGACACTTCAGCTTTCTAGAGGCAGATTCCAGTAGTGCTCAAGCAAGTGGCAGAAAGGCATAAATGAAAATTGCGCATGCACCATCTTGAACCCGGATCCTGATTGCTGTGACAAGTTGGGTTGGAATTCCTAGAGGGGGGAATGGTTCCTATTTCTTTCTACTATCCGTCAAATACAATATTATATTTTCTTAATGTATTTAACGTTTGAAACTATCTCAGACATCCATCATGAGAACTACACGGTATGCGAAACTTCTCTCGTGTTTTTAACGTGCATTGCAATCCAATTAATTGCCGCCATCTCTCTTACAGTAGATTTCCACGCGACAATATTTTCTTATTTCAGGTAGAAAGTCTGATTCGTAGATAATCGAGATTGTTACATATGGAATGGGGCTCTGAGTGATAGTTTTACGACAACAAGCAGCTTTTTCTTTGGGTTTCTAAACAGTGTGTTTCACTAACGATGGAAGAAGATGCATTTAATGTGATAAATTTATCTAATCAATTGAAGTCCCTGTCGGATACTCTGAAAAGCTCTGCCAGTGATAGAAAGCTTGTGAGCGAGTCTGACGATGATGCTGAGGGTCACCGAGCTGACAACGCCCGTCTTGCCATTCAGATTGACGTTTTAGCGGGTCCATGTGACAAGAAAAGTGTTTCGGTTGGATCAGAACAGGATGAAATTTCGGTTGGTAGGGCTGCGCACAACACCCTTGTTTGTTTTGATGGCGAGGTTTCTGGGAGGCATGTTGTGCTACGTTGGAATTACCAGCATGGATGCTGGACTATCTCAGATCAGGGATCTCTCAATGGTACAATGCTGAATGGAGATCGAATATCTCCTGGAATGGTATGCAGATTAAGCTCTGATGACATGATTCAGCTTGGGTCTTCTACTCGACTGAAGATTTTGCTTATGCCAGAGGAAATGGCAATTTCGGAGAACAATGAAAGGAGGCAAAGTCTTTCTGTGGAATCATTCCCAAAAAGTTTGACAATAGCAAAAGGAAGAGTTCCTTCCTTTGCTTCTCTTTTATCGCCAAAATTAAATAGCACTAGTGCAATTGAAGCATCATCTGACACACTGCGGCTAGAATGTGGCATTGTCTCATGTATAGGAAAAGACCATGCCCGTAAAAAACAAAACATTGAAGATGTGACTTCTTGTCACTCGCCACTGATTGATGATTCTCATTTATATGCTTCATTATTTTGTGTTTTTGACGGGCACTGTGGAGTAAGTGCCGCAGAAGCAGCAGGGACAGCTCTACCAGAAGAAATAACCATGCGAGTAACCGAAATGGTACAAAAGAATGCGAATCGTTTATCTGAAGATTTCGTCAAATCCATGATGAGGAAACATCTTCATGAATCTTTCTTAGCTACAGATGATAGAATAGCAGATGAGGCAGGATGTACGGCAACTGCAATCTTACTTTGGAATAACAGGGACAATGATAGTATACAAGTCCAGGGAGCCAATGTGGGTGACTCTATGGCTACAATGATACTGTTATCTGACGAGTTTGATGGGTCAGGAAAGAGTATTGTGTTGACAGAAGATCATAGACTGACAAATCCAAAGGAGAGGGAGAGGTTGGAAGAAAATGGGATACCTCTTGGTGAAGATACTAGAAGATTATATGGTTTAAACCTGGCAAGAGCTCTGGGGGATTGTTTTCTTAAAGATGAGGACCTAGGTCTTTCAGCTGAACCATCTGTGAGCCAGGTATATGAGGTGAGCCCAGAGCAAGGTGCCCTTATTCTCGTCGCATCTGATGGTCTTTGGGATGTACTGTCAATAGAGGAGGCAGTTAATATTGCATCAGCCACCGATAAAGATTCCCATGGTGGTGTGATACAAATTGCTGCTGCTCTTGCACAAGAGTCCCAAGATTTAGGGTCACGAGATGACATAACGGTACTGGTTCTTCGAATCTGGCCTAGAGAGGTTTGGGAGGATAGAAAAATTTGACATTAAGCTTACATTTTGGAATGCGTTTTGTCACTATCTAGAAGGAATACTATGTGCTGCACAGCAGCTTCCATTGAAGGAAGGGAAGTGATGTATCTTTTATCTATGCCTGTGAGGGTTGTGATCCTATATTTGGCATGTTCTTGCAATACTTTCTCTGTGTTATATATTAGAACAACGTTATTAGATTTTAGAGTGCCGCAAAGCCTATATAGTGAATGATAGGCATCAACTGATTCCTCGATCTTGCCCATCACCAGAATTGCATCAGGAGATGGATACTCTGCATTCTTGCTCTTTGCGACATATGCCATCCTAATCCGATCTATCCATTTCAACATAGAATCTGGCGTGCCTCCCATACAAATATTGACGATACCTAGCCCATACTTAGCATCCACATCATTAACAACTTCCAAGACCTGGGCTCCTGATACCAATGCTTGTCGATCAATACCTTTGGATGGTGGTACACAGGTATATATTACCCAAATCACTGGCCTTTTTGTTTTGACGGGATAGGTGGATATTTCAAAATCAGAATAGAGCATGACAGACAGACTGTGACATTCTGACAGGACCTCACCATCTAGAGTAAATATTGCAATGATCCTCTCCTCACTCTGCCTCTTCATTATACCCAGATACTTTTTAGAGGGTGCAATCATATATATTGTACGGACGAAATCAAGATGATCCCCAAAAATATCCAGGTACAACGTTGTACTCTTGAAAGCAAACCTACCTTCAACTAGACGCACGTCAAGATGGGGGATAACATTCCCACCTTGGATCTTATCTCGCTCTTCGACTCCATGAAAATTTTGAGTTATTTTATTTCTATAGTAGCTCATCCTATGCTTTTCTGCTGACAAAGCGCCGGTTTTCCGAAGCGTGATCACCCTTCCAATATGTTTGTACACAGAAACCCTTGACAAAAGAGACATTGGATCATCCTCAGCCATGAAGTTAATCACCCCTTCGAAATCTCTCGTATTACCACCATGCTCATACACGCCTGGTGAACCAAACGTAATGCACACAACAGAATCAATGGCACCCATTTCTGAAATAAGCCTCCATGTCGACAATGCAGCAACAGCCCCACCTAGGCTATGCCCGCATACGACCATTCTTTTGCCCTTTATAATACATACTTGATGATATAAAGCATGTATCGGAATATCCATGGATCGATTCAAAAAACCAGCGTGTACTCCACCCTTTTCCTCACTAGAAAAGGGCACAGGCCTTCTTTGCACTTGCCCATCCACCAGAACGTCTTGCAACGATTTCGTCCCGACCATACCCACATAGATAGAATCCTGATTTTCGAACAGCATATACTTCTGATCGACGTCCAATCGAGACACTTGGACAGTACTTGGCCCGTTACCAACTCTCACAGACAAGTTCAAAGCATCAAGAACCCCCGCCAATCCTTTTTCAGCCATTTTGTATACATGCTCCGATACAATTGAAGCATTGTAATACATAAAATCATCATCCTGTACCCTTGTCATGTCGTCTGAACATGATTTGTCTGGGATTTTTTCCAACTTCCAAACGATTCTACTGGACCAATCCGCATCATCAAAATTTTGCCTTGATCAAGGCAAAATTTTGATGATAGGCAACGATATGAAATGAAATAAAAGCGTATCCAAACCCAAGTAAAGAGAAATTAAAAGGGTATCCTAAAATATCATCGACCCTTTCAACTGATTTCTCTCCCATTGACCAAGGAGATTGACCGAACGTCCCGGTCATCCTTGGTACATGCAATTGGCTACCGACAAAGCTGGTAGCAGGCACTTTTCCAGAGATGATGTATGTCACAGGCATCCATTCGGGTATTCCATTGGAAATTTCATAATAATAGTACATATTGTGAGCCTTGTGACACATTCTTCATTCGAAAGAGAAAGAGAGAGGAAGAGAAAGAGACTGGGACGTGCGTAGTTTTTTCAGGGTACCTTTGCAGAGGAAAATTTGTAAGGAATTGGTATGTCCGAATGTCGATTTGTATTGAAAAGAATTATTTGATCTGTTTTGGTTGGTGTTGGGGATGGGAATGTGTCAATACTGCCGTGCATAGAGTAGTTTGAGTGAAACGAACGCGTAGTCAGGTCTGACCGCGTATGCCGATACGAGTGATCGTGTTGATGGCTATAATTTTATTTATGATGCAATATGTGGATAAAGATGTATTCTTTTGGTCGGGATCCCCTCGAGGGCATCGACACGGTGTTTCTCCCTTGCATCGTCCCTTTCAGGGTAATTCACCCGTTGGACCAGCGTTTCATAAGTGAGTTACAATTGTTTTATGCAGGAGGAAAGTGGGCACAATACTTTGGCAGTGAGGAGGTAAAAAGGGCTGGATTCGGCATGGGGTTCGCAGCACGAATAGTGTTGATTCTGGTTTTATTGCACCTGGTATTTCATAGAGTGGAAGCTCAAAGATCGCTCAAGCAAAATACCGCTGCAACTCTCTTGAATGTCAGTAATTTGATGCCATCTCCATCAGGAATAGACAGGGAAAATGTAGACCCCAGTCCAGTTAAGCCTCAAGCTGAGGGACCCACCCCAGATGGGGCCGGGGCACCCTCTCCAGTGAATAATATCTCTCCAACACCGGAACAGCCACCGGTCCAACCTTCTCCGGTTGAACCCATAAATCCATCTCCATTGGTACCAATTGAGCCATCTCCGACTCCAGATGTACCACCACCACTTCCCTTGCCATCACCACCACCACCATCTCCACCACCACCATCTCCACCACCACCTCCACCTCCACCTCCGCAAGACAATCCACAAGCGTTAGCATTATTATCATTCAAACAAGGAATATCTAATTCAGATAAGATTTCCCAGCTTCAATCTTGGGAGTCTGGTACAAATGAATGCACATGGAGTGGAGTGACTTGTAGGGGTGATCTGGTAACAGAAATAAGTCTGTACAACCTGGGTATGGAAGGAAAAATATCCCCATCTTTAGCAGATTCATCTATGAATAGTCTCAATAAGTTGGACTTATCTTCAAACAAACTGAATGGCCCGATTCCAAACTCGTTCAATTTTGCTGGAGCTCTGCCAAATCTGCAGCTCTTGAATCTGAGCAACAATCAACTCAATGCAGGCCCTCTGGACTTTGGGGTGAGTGGATGTAACGACTTAAGATCATTTGATTTCAGTAATAATGTTCTCGGGGTTTATTTACCGTGGTCGTTTGAGCGTCTGGAGTTCCTTAATTTAGCCAACAATGACTTGAATGGCCTGATTCAACCATTTTTTGGCTCTATAGTCCCAGCAGGGAAGTCTGCTGTGATATCACCACAGAGAGGAGATAACAGGGTTTGTGGAAGTTTACCAGACGGGCCAGTATGGGCTGAAGAGCAAGCAGATGGCTCATTCCTGCGAGTGACAACTCTCCCCAGTTGCATTCCTGGGCCACCGCCACCACCACCACTACCACCACAGGAGCCATCACCAGAGCCGATATCATTTCCACCTCCTCAGCCATTCCCTCCATCACCTCCAGAGCCTTCAGATTCATCTGGGCTAAGCGTAGGTGCCATAGTCGGAATAGCGGTAGGGGGTACAGTCGGCCTTACTTTGTTATTCCTCTTACTCTTCATGCTTTGCAGACCAAAGAAGGATAGAGTCAAAGGAGTAGATGAACTGAAAGGTGCTGAATCTGATGGTTATTCCGTGGAGAATGGCTGGAATTTGAATGATAAAATTCTTGCCGGGGCTGTTTTCCACAACCATTCCCATAGTCAGAGCTCAATTCAACGCCAGGGGTCCATTGGAAGCTTTGGTTCTGCTGGTGGATATGATGAGAGTGGAAATTTGTCCCCAGGTCATACGAGGGTGCCATCTTCTGCCGCACTGGGATTAGATGTAAAAATGTGGACGGTGGCATTCAATGACCTCCGTATGGAGAGACAAATTGGTGAGGGTTCTTTTGGAAGAGTCTACCTGGCAAAGTGGAACGAGACCCTTGTTGCAGTAAAAATATTATCAAGTATTGGGCCGTCGGATGATGACAGCAGCCTGACCCTTAGCAATCCAGTGCTATCTGGTTTGGCAAAAGAAAGCAACATGATGGCTGCTCTACGACATCCCAATGTTGTGAGCTTCCTTGGGGTATGTTTGGAGCCTCCTTGTATTGTTACAGAGTTTTGTGCTCGGGGAAGCTTAACTGATGTTTTGAGAGGCGCGAAATCTGCTCCGGCAAAGGCCAGTCTTTTGGATTGGTCAAGGAGACTCAATATTGCTCTTGATGCTGCAAAAGGAATGCTGTATTTGCACAATCATGCCCCTCCAATCATTCATAGAGACCTAAAATCACCAAACTTACTAGTAGACAAGCATTGGAGAAGCAAGGTATCTGATTTCAATCTGAGCAAACTTTTAGACGACAGCACGGTGATGAGTTCCATGGCTGCAACAAACCCAAGATGGCTAGCTCCGGAAATTCTGGGAGGCAACAATGCAACGTTTTCATCCGACGTGTATTCTTTCGGAGTAGTAATGTGGGAGCTTATGACTTGGGAACTTCCTTGGGGTGTAACGAATCCTTGGCAAGTGGTCACCGTTGTCATGGATGGTGGAAGGCTCCCAATCCCATCGAGAGACAGCCTTCCAGGTCCGGATACAGACATATTCGAAGGGTTAGATGATTACATAGAACTTATGAACAGATGCTGGGCTCACATTCAAGAAGATAGACCATGTTTCCAAGAAATTATATCCGAATTGAGGAAAATTTTGGCGGATACATTGGCAAGAACTGGTAAGATGAATACAAGCAGAGTTAGCGGGGGGAGTTCAGATGAAATGGAAAAACAAGGCAACTCCGAGAAGACCTTGTATCAGTCAAAAAATGCACACACGCAGTCTTCAAATGTTCAAGAAGAAGAGGACAGTGCATATGCTTCCACAGGTGTACAAACAGGATCTCTAATGGATGTGAGTACACTGAATTCCTCTTGGGCCACGAAATTGAAATCACATAACGTCAACCCACAATAATATTTGTACTTTTCAAGATTTTCGTTTTGTAATTGTATTCTATTCTACAAACACGGTATCACATATCTCTTTGTTGTGATTAAGCAAGTCCATTTGGAACCTGTTAAGATTTGCCTACAGACAAGTCTTGGTCCAATGCCTTGTGAATTTTATGATGACCTTGATATATATCACTCCATCCCATCCAAGAAATCAAATCTACTCCTCAACAAGCCTTTCATTTTATCTGCCTCTTGCTCTGCCTTTCTGGCTCGCTTAATTTCTGCTTCTGACACACGTTCTAAGTTTGGAGCTGGATCATTCCCAATGTCTATCTCGCCCAGGAGAACCACGTTTTCCCCTCGAACCAAGTGTAATCCTAGATCAACTTCACCGAATTGATTTCCTACTATTATCCTCTCTCTCGCACCTACGTGAAACGTGGAACTTACCGGAAATCAATTGTTTCTTTGGAAGAAAAGAATACACGCCATGATTAACCTTACCTTCCAATACAATATTTGCGAATTGATCAAAAGATCTCATGATACCTATCAACTTTCTGCCATCACGGAGCTGGATGAGAAGAGTTTTGTCCAACTCCTCCACCAGAGCCATTCCTGGCGGTGGGACACTATCAATGGATGGTGGTAGTTCTACGTGTAAATCCATCGTGTAAATTTTAAGAAATATTAGGAATTGGATAGAAGATGGTTGGTATTGATGGAATGATCCAAGTCAAGGACTGCCATCATGACTCACAGTCATGTGAGATCTAAGCAAGTGAATTTCTTAGAATATGACCCAATGTGTCATAAGGATGCATTCTTCATCTTTGTATCTGAGAGTATTTTGGTATAAAATTCACAATGGGCGTAAGTCGTCATGGATGGCATACCACCTGATATGGGAGATGTGTCAGTGGGGAAAACACTGGTGGAGTATCGTGACGGAATCAGGGTTATTTCTAGGCATCATCTCACCAGAGATATGTTTGAAACCGAGTATTTAGATCCCAAAATTCCTGTGATTGTAACGGGTTGTATGGAGTCCTGGAAATGCTACAGAGAATGGACTCTGGATGTGTCAGAAAAAGCAAAGCTGGTACACTTGGGGGCTCTGGCAAAGGTTTTCAAAGATATACGTGTACCCGTGATTAGTATGAATACTGGAGAAAAAAGCACCATGCTCATGCAAGAATATTGCTCTGATAGATTCTGGAAATCTGGCACATGGAAGGAATCCAAAGATACGTTGTATTTGAAAGATTTCCATTTTTGCATTGAGGCTCCCTGGACCCTTGCTGCATACGAGACTCCAGAATATTTTCTTGATGATTGGATGAACACGTGGTTTGATGGTGACGATGAAGGGATTCGTCAAACGTTTGGGTCGGAGTTCAAAAAGTCAGACTACAAATTTCTTTATTTTGGACCCAGGCAGACAAGCACTTTGGTTCATACAGACGTTGTCCGCTCACACTCCTGGAGTGCCCAGCTAGCCGGAAGGAAGGAGTGGAAGCTTTTGGATCCATCATATTCATCTGTTGTTGAAAATCACGATGGTATATGCATAGGTGAATCGCTATCCGATTTCAATGATGGTGTTGCCACAGTCACTCAGTATCCCGGTGAAATTATTTTTGTTCCCTCTGGTTGGTACCACCAAGTATTGAACCTTGATAATTCTCTTTCTATAAATCATAATTGGATAGATAGTTCTAGCCTGAAGGCGTCTTGGCAGTATCTCATGAAAGAATATGACATTGCAGCCAGGATGATAGAAGACTGCAAGCCCTTTACCAGCCCTGAGGAATTCGAAGATCTTGTTTCTCGCAATGTTCTTCAAAACTGTGGATTTAACAGAGAATCATTTCTCAGAATGGTCGCATATGTACTGGATCACGCAGCACCACTATCGACTCATATAGGAAAGAGGAGACAGTACTATGGGAAAGATTTTGCAGAAATCAGTACTCTCTGATTGATTCCTTTATCAGCATGCCTGCATGGCGTGCTCCACTATCTAGATATTCAAAAAGATATATTTCATCCCCTTCTTGTAGATGAGACACGGAGTATGTCCTGAACCCATTGGTGTCTGGACCCATCAGTTTGACTGTCTCTGCATTCTGTAGCATAATGCTGTATTCCTCCCCGCTATCCTTACCTTTGGCTTCTATCAACACCAATGGACGCTTTTCCATCTTCACTCGACCAACTATTGCGGATTTTATTTTCCCGTGTTCGTCGAAAATTGAAACTTGACTCCCACTGTGTAACTCTGACAAGTACCCTGTCTTGTCCCCCAATTCAATGTATGAGTGAACAGGACCAGCATTGACCCTGAAAGGACGAGAGTTAATATACGACGTTTCTTCACATTCTGAATGAACCAGGAAAAATCCTCGAGCGAAACTTGAGAGTAAAAAGCCCTGACCAGGCTGCATATTTTCAGCCAGATCAACACAAATACGATCCCCCATGCCTACCTGCTCAACACGCGTAACAGTTCCAATGGAGTACTCTCTTGACACACATGCCTCTCCTTGACTAAATATATATTCACTGAATTCACGAATACACTCTGGCTGACTCTCATCCACAACATCCAGCATAATACCATCAGTACCATGCTCCATCACATCATTCATGAGTTTTGCCTCTTCCACATTATGAACAGGCATGATCAGTTTTATATTATCATTGTTTTGGAATGCTGCAATCAAATTTTCTACTGGTATGATCTTCCAGTCACGCGCATCCATCACAATATACAGTATTCCATCAGGAGAGCTGTTTTGCAAGGCCTCCACACTTTTGACATCATCCGCACACGACACCACCTTGTATTCCCCGATAACAGTGTCGACAGTCACCCCATTTTCCCAAAAACGTAACTTACTATCCTTTCCAATAACGACAACAGGCCCTAGAGCCCCCAACCTTGACCAATCATCCACAACCCCTTGCTCTACAAGAGCCTCCTCCACCACCAACCAGCATCTATTCTGAACAAACATACCACATTCAAGCATTGCGGTGACCTGATCTTTTCTGTTCACGTGTACCCAGACATACGTTTCCTCTACGAAATCATTCCCCGTCACAGAACAACACACGGGGCTGTTCCTACACACACCAGTTTCCTTGGCTGGTTGCCTGCCAAGTGAATCTCTCTGATAGAGCGCCAGAATCCCATCTCCAAAGAGAGACAATCTTTGAGAATGTTTCAATTGGATGTATGCACTCATGTGTGCCCCAGATCTTTTACTTGCAACTGGAACGGGTGGATATTGACAGGCACAGTACGTAGCAAATACCATGGCTCCACTACTCTTGTACCCGATCAATGCTATAGAATTGTGTAAACCAACTTATCGTATCCAGATATTGATAAGTATAATGTCCATATTTCTTTATTGGTTGTTGGATATGCCCAAGTACGTCCATCATGTAGTCTTTCACTTGGCCAAGTAAAAGACTTGCAATTGCAAGTGAACTCACTCAATTGAGACATTGCAAACATAGAGTTTCTCAATAGTGTACCATGATGATTCCCTTTTCTTTCGAAAGGAGATGGGAGATAGGAATGATACAATGGTACGTGACATGGACATCTTTGAGATAGAAAAGATCATTCCCCCATGCATGGGTTTGTCTGAGGATGAGGTTTCCTCGAGATGTAGTTTAGGTAACAAATCGATAGATTCTACCACACATTATTCACAATTTATATACTTATATATAGTTACACACTATTTTCAATCGTATACCGGAAGAATACTCTACATTGGTGTGACGTGCGGAATCGCAACTAGGCGAGGCACAATTCAACGAAACCCCCATTTTTGGTGATACGGTCGTGTACATTCTATACAAATCATTTCATTAAGATCTGATAATTCGATACTACAAGAGAATTATGGTATTACGAGGCACAGAAGGAGTGTGTGGGTTGGCGCAGGGACGTCGGCTACTCACACGGACGTGCTGTCGTGGTGAAGCACCTAGTACTTCAATGTACGTTGCCACGTTGAGGAAAAATGGATCTTTTCGTAATATAAAAGGGAAACCGGGATTGAGGGCTCCGACGAGAACATGGGCGGCACATGCGGATGTCGATACCCAGACGTCATCGGGGTCTGTCCAAGAGCACTTGGAAAAGTTGTATATTCTAGACAATGAATCTAGTGGATCAAAGCAGACTTCTGCAATAGAGAGTGCAATGCAAGATGTTGATGCGTTGCTAGAGGACCTGCAAATGCTGGATGAGGAGCTAGAGTCTGCACTTGTCAGTGCCCAAGTGGATTTCAAGCCAAAGGAGCCGGCCGAAAAGAAACAGGGTTCCAAGGGACAGAAGGATTCGGTGCATGCTACTGTAGTGAAGTCTAATGTACTTGAGATTCAGTCCCAGAAAGTGTCTACAAGAGCTGCAGTGAAGCTGTCAGAAGAGAGGAAAAGATCGCCCATGCCATCATCCTCGAGCAGAAGCAAGGGACAGCGTCCGTCAAGGGGATCAAGATTGAAACGCTGGGGTGCGATATCAACTGAGACCCGCGGAGAGAAGGGCAAGGTTGAGAAGCTTACCCCAGAGAAGGAGGCTGAGTTGGCAAGGGATAACCCAGAAGTGTTTCTGGCCAGTATTAACAGGCATCAATTATTGACAGCAGAGCAGGAGAAACAATTGGCTAGATTTGTACAACGTCGTGTGGAATTAGAAGACACTGCGAAGGAGCTTGGCAAGTCATTGAAGCGTCTGCCTTCAGAGATTGAATGGGCACACAAGGTTGGGCTAGAGCCAGAGGCTCTCAGGCAGGAATTGTGGAGAGGTCAACAAGCTCGAGAACATATGATTGCATGTAATATGCGTCTGGTGGTTTCTATAGCGAAACGATATGTTGGTCGAGGTATGGCACTGCAGGATCTGGTTGCAGAAGGAGTGCAAGGGCTAAAACGCAGTGTTGATAAGTTTGACCCTTCAAAGGGCTTCAAATTCTCTACTTACGCACATTGGTGGATCCGTCAGGCAGTAACTCGCTCGATTTCTGACCAGGGGCGAGTAGTGCGCCTTCCCGTCCATTTACATGAGCAGCTTGCTCGTGTCAGAAAAGTTGAGGAGGAATTGTGTGAATCCTTAGGCAGGACCCCAACAGCTGAGGAAGTTGCGGCACACAGTTCTCTTTCCTTCAAGAAACTTGCAGCTTTGTATAAAACATTTCGAACTCCAACAAGTTATGAGACACCTAACCCTACCGATGCAGAGGACGGGCGCAACCAAACAGATGAATACATAGTGGACGAAAGTGTCGAAGATCCTTTCGTATATGCAGCAAGAAAAATGCTTCAACTCGAACTCGACGAAGTTCTCAATACACTTGAGCCTAGAGAGGCAAACATCATTAGATTGCGGTATGGCTTGGTGGATGGAAGGGAGTGCACACTCGAGGAAGTTGGTCAGGTGCATGACTTGACACGTGAAAGAATCCGTCAACTTGAAGTGAAAACCATCAAAAAGCTGAAGAGCCCCTCTAGAATTCAGCATTTTTCGGCACAGAATGTCTGAGGCTTCAATTTTGTGAGATCTATCCAATATCTGAGATTTCACTAGTCCATTTTTTTAGCAGGAGCTCGTAGCAGTTACATATTTCATTTATGACCAAAGAAGTATTACATAGCTCTACGTATATTTTTATTTCCGTAACATTTTCTAGCATCCTAACATCTTTCAATGCTCATTATGACCCTCATCATGGAGTTCGTGTTCAAAATGCTGTGCATGGCCAAAAAGAAAACCTTCGTAGTCATGATATAATCGATAGAATACCCAGAACCACATCACACTAGCCATAGTCGTTCCAACTGCCTTGTGCCATCCCCCAGTTGCGTGAAGCTTGAGACCCTCATGAACAACCTCCTCCCCTCCACCAGAGGCAAAACTACGAGCACTGCCCATCCGTGTTCCTCTCCATGAATCTACGGCAGCAGGGTGCCCGGATAATCTTCCATGTATTATTTGACTGTATGAAGTAGTCCCTTGTTGCAAAAGGGACGATTCTGAGCGAGATACCTGAGATGCTGCAAGAGACCCCAGTCGAGAGATGAAGCCACGTTGTCGACTCATGGATCTTTCTATTTCCTTCAAGTAAATTTAACTACTGTATATTACTTATATTGTAATACAACAATCGGAAAGGTACGACAAATGCTTTTTGGTCAATCGAGAATATCGTCGTACATATATTTGTACGAGTGAGTGTCGTTTCGTTCGCTTTTCAATCGAATGCGATGAAATCTCTCGCATTATGCCACACATGATAGTATATTATTATTTTAATACGTTTCTGACCCCTAGGATATTTGCTCCAATGGCTACCAAGGGCACACCAGTGGCTGGAGATGAGGATGGAACGGCTCTTCTCGAACTGACATCGAAGATCCAACAGAATGCAGCCATGGTAAAACAGATTGAAGGACAACAAAGACAGTTGGAGATTGAGATTCGGAGAGCGGCGATTACTGCTGCCCATTTGAGTGAGCTCCCTGAGGATGCCACAACATATAAGTCTCTAGGAAAAGCGTACCTTTTTCAACCAAAAAGTAAGATTCTAGAGGAATTAGAAGATAATGTGAGAGAGCAAGACTCGGAGATTAAGCAATACAAGGCGTCTAAGGAACAACTGGAGAAAACCCAGGATAGTTTGCTTAAGGAGCTCCAAGAGCTTCAGAAATAAATGTATTGTGATACGTTACAAAATGTACAACCAATAATGTATTATATTGCTTCTTTCAACACAGGATATCTTCCTGAAATGAAACATTATTCCTTAATGTCAACAAGCTTGATGACTGAGGCATTTCCAATGCGGTGGAGTGCCACAACAGTATCTCCACCGTTGCAGAAATTCATCTCTTTAGCATGACGTAAAGCAGCATGCAAAATCTCATCAGTAGTGTCTGTGTCTGAAGCGCGTGCAGAACCTTCTGCCAGAATTGGGGCCAATCCTCTTGACATTAGACATTGACGAGCTGGGGCCTCGGAGGAACACTGCCAAGTCAAATTATCTGTCGTCAGTACGGGTACTACGACTGTAAGAATCGGAACTGTTGGTCTATACTTTGCAACAAGTCTGGCTGTTGCACCTCCACGAGTGAGAACAACAATCAGGGAAGCTTGCACTTTGTGTGCAGTTCTGACAGCGGAAGAAGCCAGAGACTCCAGAGGAGTCATTGGTAGTGGAGTGCGCTTCATGATTGCCTTGAACAATGAATGGTAATCAATTGAAGCTTCGGCTTCACGACAAATCTTTGACATAACTTGGACAGCCTGGATTGGGTATGCACCAGCAGCTGTCTCTCCTGAAAGCATAACACAGTCAGTTCCATCCAAAACAGCATTGGCTACATCTGTGGCCTCGGCTCTTGTTGGCCTTGGACTCTTTGTCATAGACTCGAGCATTTGCGTGGCCGTCACGACTGGCTTACCAGCCAAGTTACACTTCTGAATCATCAACTTTTGAGCCAAGAAGATCTTCTCTGTTGGAATTTCCATTCCCAAATCTCCGCGAGCAACCATGATTGCATCAGATTTTTCCAAAATATCATCAAAATTCGACACACCCTCGTGATTTTCTACTTTAGAGATGATTTTGATATATCTTCCTTTGGGTCCCAGCACAGATCTGATGTAATCCAGGTCAGATCCTTTCCTCACAAATGATGCTGCGATCAAATCAATCTCATTTGGCACACCCCAATTCACCAAGTCCTCAATATCCTTCTCCGTCAGGGTTGGAAGATCTACTATAACACCTGGAAGGTTGACATTCTTTCTCTCTCCAAGAGTTGCAGTGTTCAAGCATTTGGCTTTCACAGTTCCTGCTTTTGGATCTGTAGAAAGAACCTCAAGAGAGATGGATCCATCAGCAACGAGGATCACAGATCCCTGTTTCACATCCTCTGCAAGCTTTTTATAACTCATAGCAATCAATTCCTTGTTACCCTTGACTTCATAATCGGTTGTGATGGTGACTTCTTGACCAACCTCCAAATGGATTGGATTTCCGTCCTCCAAGAAACCTGTTCTGATTTCTGGACCTTTGGTATCAAGCATGACAGCAGCCATGATACCAGTCTCCTCCATAGCCTTCCTAAGATTATCCAATGTTTCCTGATGATAATCGTGGGAGCCGTGAGAGAAATTGAATCGAGCCACATTCATCCCACAGCGAAGCATTTCGCACAAGATTGGGACATCACGACTGGCTGGGCCAAGAGTACAGATAACCTACGGATAAAAGATAACCTTGGAAACATGCAGCATTTTTTCTGGTGACAGATTCACCCATACACTACAAGTCAGGGCTGCATCAAGTTGCTCGTTCCATCGACAAATTGCATGCTCTGTCAAAATGACACTCGAACAATGTTTCTGTTCATACCTTTGTTTTATTTAATTTCTGAGGCTGGTGTGACAAAATGGCGTCAACTCCTACGGAGAGGAGAGCCTTTCCTTGTGAAGCATCCATCGTATGCTAGAAAATGAGTAGACGGCTGGTCTCTGCTCAAATAATCGTTCGATTCCCTGGAATAGCAAAGAATTGAACGAATAATATTGAAAAATGCACAATGTGCTACAATGCATTGTGTTTTATTCCTGATCAAATCGAGATGAACAGCCGCAGAGCCAAATCTACATCCAGGAGTCGTAGCATCGACCCCAGTTGGTTCCAGCTAAAAACTCTGGCTAATAAAATCCATAATCTAGAACAACAGAAAGCAGGAGCACATTAATTAACGATTACATTATACATAAATTGTATGTATGAGGAGGAAAACAAACAGAAAACCTGTATTATACACCTAAAAGTAAGGTTGAACCCATGATCACAGTGCCAGATACAATTCCAAGCACAAGATTCTTGTCTGACCTGCACTTTTTTCCCTCTGGCCAAAGTTCCAAAACACAAACTGCCCCCATAATACCACCTACAATAGCTAATACAATATGAAGTGCATCTTCGGATATTACTGGACGAACAGATAACAGTGCAATCAATGCACCTATAGGCTCTGAAACACCAGACAGGGCAGCCACCCCCAGAGCCTTCCAGCGACTACCTGTAGCTGCATACACAGGAGCTGCGACGATGATACCTTCAGGAATATTGTGAATAGCTATTGCAAGAGCCATAGTGGGACCAAAATCTGTGAGAGATGAGAAAGCCACTGCAAAACCCTCTGGAAAGTTGTGAAGTGTCATTGTGAGTGACATGACCAACCCAAGTCTCAGCAGCTCTCCTGACCTCTCCATCGTTGACTTATCTACACCACTTACAGGAGAAACTTGTATGTTTCCTTCAGGCAGGAGGGGCTGCACCATTCTGTACAAAAAAGCACCTCCAGCGACAGCACAGGTCACGGGAGCAAAGCCATGTTCAACAGAGTTGTGAAGCCATAATTCAAACACGGATAGGCACATCATTACTCCTATCGCTATTCCTAAGAGAAATGCTAGATGATTATCATTGGGCTTGCGCAGAATCTACAGGAAGAGAGAATACTAATGAACCACCTTGTGGACTGCCAGACACAATTTCTTGAAAAGAACATACTCCTATCACACCACCAATCGTGGTTGAGCCACCTGCTAGAGCTGAAAGAGAAAGACCCCATAAAATACCTTGGGTCATGTTGAGGATTTGATTCTATGATGGTGTTGTAAACAGTGAAACCGTAAGAAATGCTACCAGAGTCAGATACTATCCGTGGTATGATACAGATCTACAAGTATTGAATGTATACCTTGAATATAAATGTAATAAGGAAAATTAAATTACTTTCTAGTGATCTAAAGCTGTAAAGTTTTACCTGTATATCATACAAATGGTGGTACCAAGGTTTGGTAGATGTAAACCTTACATGAGGTTGATAACTCGTCGTAGACAATAGACTACTATCCATCGACATACAGAGGAATCCACATTGTTCCAAACAATGTATAGGGTAGAGAGTGGAGACGTATCTGATATCATAAGGTATGGTGACATGCAGATGATCAATATCTCATGATCATGGTGATGCCATCTGCAAAAAACTTGCTGGTTGCATGCAATTGACGAGACGATAAACAATGGATGGACTACCCACCAGTGGTATATTATTATTCATAATTTCATAATTCAGGAAACATGGCTGGAGTAACTGCTAAGGAGAACGATATTCAGGTACGGCGGTGGCATCTCTCAATGCTTTTCAAACCTCGATTACCCGTCGATTCTTTCATCTGGAGTTGTCTTCTATTGTTTCATCAATATATGTATAACTCATCAGATGGTGTATGAATCGCCAGGTTGCTGTATTGTGGGCAACTCAATCCCTGACGGCGACTCGGCTCGTGTCTGATTTTCCCGTTTGATTTTGATGTGATGTTCAAGGTACTGACGAATGGTGTGTTTTGTTGTAGAACCTTTTGGCTGGACAATGCCACTTGGGAACCAAGAACTGTACCGAGCACATGGAGCGTTACGTCTACAGACGCCGCAACGATGGTGTCTTTGTGTTCAACCTTGCAAGGACCTGGGAGAAGCTTCAGATGGCTGCCCGTGTCATCGTGGCCATTGAAAATCCACAGGATATTGTAGCCATTTCTGCCCGCCCATACGGACAGCGTGGAGTCTTGAAGTTCGCCCACTACACTGGTGCTAATGCCATTGTTGGTCGCCACACCCCAGGATCCTTCACCAATCAGATGCAAAAGGGATTCCAGGAGCCAAGACTTTTGATTATCACCGATCCACGTACTGATCACCAGGCAATCCGGGAGGCAGGATACATGAATATCCCAGTGATTGCCTTCTGCGACACTGACTCTGACTTGGCTGGTGTTGACATTGCTATCCCAGCCAATAACAAGGGTAAACATGCTGTTGGTATGTTGTACTGGCTTTTGACAAGAATGGTGCTTCAAATGAGGGGAACTGTGTCTGCTGTAAGCCCATGGGATGTCATGGTTGATATGTTCTTCTACCGTGAACCAGAAGAGGTCAAGGAGCAGGAGGCTGAGCAGGAGAATGCTGAGGCTACTGATGCTGGATTTGGAGCCGCGCAGCTCCCTGGAGAAGGAGAGGCATTTGCTGATCCATATGGATACAACCCATCTGGAGAGCCTGCTACTGGGTTTGCAGCTGGATTTGATGCAGCCGTAGGATTTGAGGCTGCTGCTGCTCCTCAGGCTGCACAAGCTGCTCCAATCGAGTATGCTGCTCCTGATACCTTTGGATCTCAATTTTAAGTAATTACATGTGAATGTTTTGCATGAAATCTTAGCAACAAGGGTATTTTTAACAGCTGCCTGTGTAACCAAACTTAGGTACTTGATATTCAATACTACTAGCGATAACTATCGCAGAGATACAGATTTAACTGCATCTGAAATCAACATTTCTACTTGCTTGTTGCCTTTTCTGATCAGGTATTCAATCCTCGTGAAATTCCTCCTATCGATATTCCTCTTTTCCTCAAACTCTTGACGAACCTTTTTCAACAGATCAGACCTCGTCTTTGCATCATCGGATACCCTTGATAGATGCCTCAGTACATTTCGATACAATGAAAAAACCTGGTCTCGCATGATGCTACACGTTCCGTTCCGTGTATCTTGCACTCAAGGATGAGACGTCAATTTCATCTTAGGGGAGAATCTGATGGCAGAATCTTCCCAATTTGGCCTTGAATATTTTATAATAATTAATGATTCAAAATTGAAAACTAATTTTGAAGGGTATGGAAATGTCACGTGCTGGTGCTCAGACTACCCAACACATGCATGTCAAACATGCATGTACATGCAATGCATTGCAACATGTTGTCCCAACTTTAAAGTTCCAAATTTGGATGAACCAATTTTATGTCATCACCACTCCCACCTACAGAGTATTACAAAGTATTTATTTATAGTCCATCACGTTACTTGGTGGGACAGGTTGCAATTGAATTTGTCTGGAAAACAATTTAAATTGCAAATTTGCAAATGTCAAAGAGAAACCTTCGCTCACGACTACAGGCAACGTTCGCACGCGAGGTACATTCCAAACATCTAGATAATATCCTGCTCTTTGTCAATAAATACCTCATAGCATTTCTTTTGGTCTTTGTTTTACTGATTGCAAGAAAATCGGGCCATCTTAATGTCGAATTTTTGAAATCCCAGCCTCTCCTTTCCCCGGAGTTTGTGAGCACACTAAGGCGTTATGATGTGCAAAAGGAGGTGGATCATAATGTATCTTCGTGGAACTATGTCGTGGAAGATAAAATGAGACAATCTAAAAAGTGCAGTGGCGATATTAAGAGAAATGGGGTGCTGCAAGGGTTTAGGGACAAATTTGGAGAAAGATTCAGTGGAATTCTGCATACTGCTCTCTTGATGCCACGTACATCCTCCATAGTATACGTTGGCATGCAAGATGTCAAACCTTTATTTGAAAATTTGAGCATGGTGTTGGGGGACAGGCTTGTAGACTGCAAGGCCAAAATCCAGTGGAGCTTTGCATCAAGTGTTGAAGAATATGTTTCCGATGCATTTCATGGGAGAATCTCATTGCTGATTCTGGATACAGACTGCACCAGCAATACCTTGACTGAATTCAGCTATCTTCTTGAACACGGTGGGATGGTTTTTGTGCATGATAAGTACAAGGAATCTTGTTCTGCGCTCGTGAATAACCACGGTCCCATGGATGCTGGGTATCATATGTACGTGAAACCGGTGACAAATTCCCGGTTTGATGACACTTGGAATCTATTGATGGCTTCATCCGTGATTACTATGGATTTAGAGGGATGGAAGACATCTTTTCATGCAATGGGACATGTAGGTGAGGTTCGAGCAGAAATTCAGGTCCTGCAAAATCTTGTCAGGGGTAAAACTGATGAAACCCACATTTGTGTAGTGGGCTTCAATAGTGGTCACTCTTCGATATCTTTAATGGCAGCAAATCCTCATATCAAATTGACTGCTTTTGATCTTGGGACATTGCCTTGGTCAAGCGCCATGATGGAAAGAGTGAATGCTTTATTTCCTGGGAGGTTTAGTTACATCAAAGGAAACAGTGTTGAAACTTTGCCTGAATATTCGACCAGAGTCCAGCAAGGTTCTGCTCCATATTGTGAGCTCATGTTTGTTGATCGAGACCATTCATATGATGGAGCACGTAAAGATTTTCTCAACTCGATTGAGATTATCAAAGATGGGGGAATACTCGTTGCAAATGACTATTCAGAGAATTTTCCAGGTGTTAAGGATGCATGGGCAGAAGTCGAATCACAAAAGATTTTTGCAATTACGAAAAAACAGCAGCTTCAAGAAAGTTACAATGGATACAAAAAAGGATGGGCAGTCGGTAAAATAACCAAATCTCCCAAGCTTGAACATGACCTCCAGAGAGAAATCCATGTGGCAACCACACAATGCGGGCCAGATGTTAGACTGTTGAAAACATTGCTGAAGTCTATCCTTATTTCAGCTGATTTCAATGACTACATAGTATTACATCTAATACAAGAGGAGATATCCGAGACGGATCTTGCGTATATTAGAGAACTTTGGGAATTATCTGGCATGGAGATCAGGACGTACCCACCAAGTCTGGAATCCAAAGGGATATCCTTGTTTGCCCGGTGCTCGATGGAAAGGTTATCGATCCCGCAGCTTATTAATGAAGAATTTATTATTTACTTGGACCGTGATACCTTGGTCATGGGATCTCTTTGGAGCCTATATGACATACGTGTCAAGGTGACAAATAAAGCACTAGCAGCTGTGAGTGAGGGACCTGGTTGGTACACCATGTCTCATGGAGAGGAAAAAGCGGGGGAGACCTATGTACCTAGTTCGGGAATAAATTCTGGTGTTCTCTTAATGAACCTTGACTTTATGAGGCAAAATATGATCACAGATGCTGTTCTTGAAGTCATTGGACATGCAAACAACACGCAGCTAGGTGATCAAGATCTTTTGAACTTTTATTTTGCCGACAAGGTGGATATGATTTTACGACTTCCTTGCAGATACAATTTGAGAATTGTTAGGAATCATCAAGAATGCACTTGTGTTGATATTGGTGAAGACGAAGAATTTCTGGATTGCCTAAACACAAACAATGTAGGTGATGCCATAATTCTTCATGGTAGTCGTGAGGTATTCCTCGACAATAAGCATATTTTTAGTCGAATATGGAATATTTTCACTTCCACGGATATTGAAATGTATTTGATGGAATAAATGTTCCGGGATTTTAAAAAGGAAGAAGAGCCATGCTTGACTCTTGTAAGAGTCAAGCATAGATATAGATAGTAATAATAGCAGCATTTTTTAGTACATGCAGAATAGCCATTTGTTCAATTATGGCACTAGTATTACATATATATTGAAAAGCATTTCATGCGTGTAATAAAGACCTACAATCATATGCAGATATCATGGTTGCTTTTGCAAAATTATCCTCATAGGTCCTGCATCCTTGTTCTCCTGGGAGATCTTTGATGGATCTATATTCTTGTAAATCGTAAAATGAGGGATTGAAATCACTACAGGAGCAGATTGCCTGAACTAGACCTTGAAGTCAAATCCACCCAGGCTGACTGTTCCTGTGTGCATGCACGCAAAGACTCTTCTCTCTGGTGTTGCATTGCCCAAGATTATACACTAGATGTCGACGTAGCTACCTATGAACATTATGTTACAGTAGATAGTCTCTCCTGAGTCAATTAGTGTGTCATGCAGTAAGCTTACTCTCTTAAGAGAAAGAGGCCAGTTGCATTGGTAGATTGCCATCCCTGCAATATACAGGCGACCGGTGAAGTTCGCGAACCCGGTGCAGATACCCTTATTACCAAAATAATATGAACTCTACATCATGAAGAGTGCTCCTAAGACAATACAGGAAATATATGAACAGTTCGTGAACCGACGCGAGGCTTTGATAAAGGCTTTGGTCGATGGTACGTCTTTCAACCGAGGTGAATTGACTGTCTTCTTCCGCGAAACGATACCATGTATCACTACGTATAATGTAGATCGAGACAATTTTTATCATCAATGTGACCCAGACAAGGAGAACCTATGCCTGTATGGTGCGTTCTGTTTTGCAACTGTCTGTCGATTGCCGCTGAGTGTCGTATCATGATACTGTCGGAAATATGAAGTATTCGACTCGAGTAGGCATTAAATATTATAAGTATAATGATATGCAGGGAACCCAGATGGTACGTGGACGGTAGACCTGCCAGCGGCTGAGGTCCCTCCCGAGATGCCGGAGCCAGTGCTGGGAATCAACTTTGCAAGGAATGGTACGCCTTTGGTTTGTTTCAGTGTTCGATTGTTGTATCTTTAACCATAATATTAATCGTTTGCTAGGTATGGAGGTCACCGACTGGCTGTCTCTTTGCGCCATACACAGTGACTCTTGGCTCATGGCTCTATTGTTTTTCTTCGGTGCACGCTTCAACTATGCTGGAAGGGCCGAGCTATTCTCTTTAGCTAATCAGCATCCAACAATATATGAAGTTGTAACGGAAAGGGTGGGAAGAAATACTGTGTATAAACGTCAAGATGGCTCTGGAAACACATATATTCCAGAGTCCCTTAGAAGAGTAGAAGAGCCTGCAATCCGCTCACAGCCATCTGGCAGGATCATCCGTCCAAATGAATTGACAACTGCACTCTGTGGGAAGAAAGCTGAATTGTACTGGCCTGACGACGGCAAATGGTACCTAGTTGAAATACAATCTATTGACATGGACACAAAAATGGCAAAGTATGTTTTTAGTGTTTTGTATTGTGAGGTCGATGGTTCAGTATATTTCACCAATCTACTTTATAATTGCAGGGTACGATATGCCACAAATGAGGAAGAAGAATTGAATCTTCTCGAGGTTATTGAGGACAACCAGATGAGTCTCCTTGGTTGACACATTTCTGCTGTGAAGAGTCTTTTAGCTTCATGCTGTATGATTTGCTTAGATAGACGAAGTTGGTGGGAATATAAGATATACTATGACATGAAGTAGAAGAAAAGGACTACTGTGAGGCTTTTCAATGCTCAATCGTGTTCCTCGGACCAACAAAGTTTGAGTACAAACTGGATACCGAAGAGAGTGTCGGAAACCTTTTGTTGACATTGATCTCCCATTCAATTATTCGTATTCAACTATAAAATTGACCATTAAATAATAAATTAGAAATGATTTCAACACCACAGTGCATACATTGTACATTCTGAGACGACTACAGCCGAGATCTTGATCTGTAGTTTGTTGAGTCGATTTCTGCGCATTTCCTTGAGTTTCCTTGTGCCACTTGATAACAAGGATCCATCCATATATTTGAGACATTTATATTCATTATTCGAAGGAAATGGTCCAAACAATTGTTAGTGGGGTGGTCCAAGAAATTCGCTCCTCTGTTGGACAGGGAAGTGGAACCTCGACAAACCCAGCTGAACCAGTTCGAGTGCCAAAGATGGCCCTCAATGCAGACCAATGTAAAGAATCAAATGCTCCTTTAGATTCAGAGTCTCGTAGGGATAGAAAAAATGGGTCGCCCTCAAGATCTAGGAGTTCATCTCCAACAAAAAGGAAGAGTGTCAGTCAAGAGAGGTCTTTGTTTGAGTCTGGCACAACAGGGGATGGATTGGCTGTTTTACTCAAGGCGTGTGAAATATTGGATAATGATGGCCAAAGTGAACTTAGTACGCCACGAGGAGACCACTTGTATAGCGGCAGCCCAAGAAAGGCTCCTAGATCTCCGGCAAAGAGTCCTAGGAAAGGTATCCGCAGTAGTTCCCCTTCAAAAACTAGACCCCAAGGTCCATGCACGAATCCTCACTGCTTAAATCCAACAGAATCGCCGCAATGGAGACGTGGTCCATCGGAAGCACCAGTATTGTGCAATGCTTGTGGTACTAGGTGGATACGAAATAAGTCCCTGGTCCCTATTGTGCCACAGCGTGGAATTCGGTACAACAAGCCTGGATGTAGGAACCATCAGAAAACTAACGTGAAGCAAGAGGATGATACAGAATTAGACATGGATGAATTGGCTCGAAATGTGACGAAAATTTCTCAGTCCAAATCTAATGAAGTCACGCTTCATGATCAAAAGAAATCAGTTTTCAAATTGATTGCTTCTGTACCATCATAACTTTCTGTTCAGCCACCACAAGGCAGTTAACCATTGCTCAAAGTCTGTCTGTGGTTTTGTAAGCCCGTGCTCATCACTTTCAAAAACAACTATTCGTGCATCTGGTGAATTTTTATTCTGCTTCAATTGTGCAATATACCTCTTTCCGTCGTCCATGGGAACTCTCCTGTCAGCACCTCCTAACATCATCAGAACAGGTGCTTTTACGTCTTCCACGTATGCAATAGGAGATCTTCGCTTCATCTCTTTCAAGTCGTCTGATGTCACACGATTTTGAGCTCGTTTTAGGCCCTCACTGGTACCGTATGTTTCGATGAAGCACCAGTCTGGGATATCTGTGAGGTGGACCATCAATGAGATATTACACACTGGGTTTCTCATTACTGCAGACTTGAATGATTGTGGGTACTGCCCAATTAGATGACCCGATAGGAAGCCTCCATGTGATCCACCAACAACAGACACTTGGTTTTCAAGTACAAGACCTGTTTCAATCCCCTTCTGCAGAGCTTGGAAGCAATCTTTGACATCCTGATCCCCAATCTTTCCTGGAAGACTCTGCAGTGAATCTTCTCCGAATCCAGTGGAGCCCCTGTAATTCACTGTGATGATGTTAAAACCAGAAGCAGCCAAGAATGAAATTGATGGAGTGAATTGAGTGGAGTATGCTGAGTGCGGACCACCATGGGGCATCAACAGTGTAGGGCGTTTATAACCATTGTGAATCAGAGTCGCTTCAAATGACTTGATTGAGCTTGTTGAGGAGTTATGAGCGTCTACATGTAAAATTTCATGCCTTATTGTCCCAAGGGCTTTTCGAACTTGTTCAGGGTACGTATCAAGATCTGGAATACGAATCTCGGTCAGTTCTGAGGTTCCAAATCCTGCCTGCCCCACAAAGATTTTGCTTGGACAATTAGGACTGCTTTCATGCAGCATGATCCATCCATTCTCTGTTACTCCTAAGAGTGACCAGCTAGAATCATTGGTAGGGCTTACTCTTTTAAGTTTACCTGATGCAATATCCACAGCTACAACAGCAAGACAACTTCTCCATTGCACTGTGATATATATGATGTCCTGGCCTGCAATATTGACGATAGAATGACTGGGTAAAACGGATGCATATATTCCTGGTAAGACACTCGGATCCCTATTGTACATAGCTGAAGCTTGCAAGCATATTGAGTCAGCATCAGATCCTTGCATAAGTGCTGTCCTGTCGTGTGCCCTTAGCACATGTAGACTTGGAGTAGCGTTATGTGTCCCAGTTGTTACTGCATTATCCTGACTCAAAAATATCATATCATCAGTTTTAGCAAAACGCGGAGAAAATGCACTCTGGTGATTCGATGTGAGAGGCCTTGCATTTGAATAATCAGGCCAAGCACATGCCATGATTACACACGGTCTGTTGAAACAATAAACCATTCCCAGACGTTGTTTTATCCTTGGAAATACGGTACTTTCATGATTCCATTTCACATATATAAGGCAATGATCGTGGGACCAAGTTGGCTGCCCGTAACTTTCATTTGGATCTAGGCTAGTTGCAGAGGTGACTTGCCTATCCTTGATGTCAAGAACATATACTGAAGGAGCTCTTTTCCCAGTGTTGGCCTCTCCCCAGTCTTCTTGGAATTCTCCTATTCCCTTCCAAGTTTTTCGAGTAGCTTTAATGGCATCCTTTCCATCAGCCTTGCATTCTCCATTTCCCCACTCAGGTGTTTCTTTCCTTTTGGGGCGCTGAAAACAAAGTGGCAGTTGCATGATTCGTTATTTATTCGTCGAAACAAAATCAAAACATATTCTACGACACATACCTCAGCAACGTATGCCACTAATGACTCATCATGAGACCAAGATGCCCTATTTCCAAACCAGCCATCATTTACCATGGGTCCATGAAGCTTCTCAGGGATTATCAATTCATACTCTACAGATGCCCTGTTCCAGATTTGTATGATAGTTTCTTTCTTATTTTCTGACATTTTTGCAACGAATGCCTTCTTACCTGATGGAGAAGGGCTCGTGTAAATGACATCAGGCATTTCTAACGCAACAAAAGTATCAGCCTCCTTGTCATGCACAGCTTGTTTATTCAGAATGAAATTGACCAGATATTTTCTATTCGAGTTCTGAGGGACATCTTTTTGGCTCAACTCCATGGATACTTTGACATCGCTACCAGAAGGAACCATCCAAACTTTCCCGATTGAGGGGATTTTAGAAAAATGTTCCAACAGAGAAGCGTCGTCCTCCAACCCAAGTGGTTCTATTTCGGTTGTCATACTCGCACAGATTCTTCGTTTACAGTTAAGTTTTGGGATATAAATTACCTCTCTTTTTCTATTCAATGAAATCAAAGATGTTGAGATTAGCTGAGTTCCTATGTATTTGGGACGAAGTGTTCTTGGGACACGAGCTTGAGTTGAATGAAACCCGGCTAATGTATTATTAATCGAGTTGCACGTTAGCATGTCTGAATGTGAAGAGCGTTATCATCTATTTTTTATAGTTTTAGATGTCTCTCCACTTATCTCATTTTCGTAGGCTTGCTTAAGCTCTTTCCCTCGCTCACATTCAATGGGAGAACCAGTGCACAATCTCTCATTGACTGACCCATAATACAATGTACCACGCTTGCACAATCAGCGTATACATCTGGATATAAACCTATAGGCTATGCTTATACATCTACAATAGATTAAGAAACGAAGGAATGAATGGATAGATGGATTCGTCAGGCATTCAATGGAACAATAATGTAAAGTTCCAGAACTGTCAATTTGAAAACGTGACACGTAACATGCCACCATGCCGTCTATTCGCAGCTGCATTACTACCAAAAGCGTCTTTATTGGCAGCTTTGGCCAGTCTTGAGCCAAATTGAAGAGCTCTTTTGTGCCTTTCGCTGGCCCTGACAAGTCCTAAAGACCTAAGGCAGCGTCTAAGTATGATCTTATCCCCGACACCAATTGGGAGATCAAGATTCACTAGATTTGGAAGATCTTCGTTGAGAGCGAATTCTATCACACGCTCATCCACAAATGGAGTCCTAGATTCTTTACCATGATCTGAGATTATTCGATCATCTCGTCCGAAATTTCTTTTCCATAGACGTCTCACATCTAGTCTTAGCTCTTCTGCCAAACTAGGCCAACCACCATTTTTATATTTTGTCCTGTGTCTTCCATAGCCACCAAAGAGCTCATCAGCACCGTGGCCAAGAAAAACAACTCTAGATTTACTTTGATAATTTTCTGCTAGAATTTTAATATTACTTTCCCCTTCGACGGGAACATCAATCAAGGACCCTTGGCCCCTGGCTGCTAGCCATAGAGCCCCTCCAATATTGAAGTCCATCATTGTATCAGAAGGATACAGAAGGTCTAGTATACGGTCCTTTACTTCTTTTAACTCATCATACGTACTGTTTATAGCTATAAATTTCCAATCCCTATCGGGATAAATGGATTTGAGTTCAGTGTATGCATCTAAAGCCCCAAGCCGGTCTGGAGAAGCACCGCCAGCAAAGCATATTGAGCAAAGCTCTATCGACTCTTTTTCGGGTAAAGCTTTGTGTAGAAGCGCCGCTAATCAAGTTGAGTCAATCCCACCACCAAACAAGAGCA
>PJEL010000592.1_pt1 | contig 42231 bp, 44 predicted proteins | sample 1853271 | NCBI WGS metagenome assembly PJEL01 (sample SAMN08108733, study PRJNA415343) | Invertebrate metagenome, whole genome shotgun sequencing project. | host: Globobulimina | place: Sweden: Gullmar Fjord | collected 2015-08
ATTACTTCTTACAAACTTATGTTTTTAAAGATCTCAAACTCTCTTCAACCCATTCGTTGTCGTTCGTCTGTTTTTGGATGGGAATTATAGGGAATTCCTCTCGCTTTGTCAAGGGGTTATTCTTATCTCTTGCTTAAATTTTTGAATTCGTGGTTTTTACTCTTTTTATTACTTTTTGTGTTATTTATTTAGCTTAATTATTAGCATTTTTTGCTGCTATCCATTGAGACATATATTTTGTACTTGCCATTGAATGATGTCTTAACATTGAACCCATGAAATTATTTAAACGATGTTCTATTAAATTCTCATTTATTTCTAATATTTTAGACATTAAGTTTTTTGATAAAACTTTACTATCATATTTTGAGTTTAATAATATAGAACAATTCTTTTGTTTATCTTTCCATTTTGATTCATCATTATATAAAGTAATAGCATTTTTTATAAAATCTTGCATATCATCACTTATAATCCCTGGCCATTCTTCTTTATCATACATACCTTCACTTCCAATACTTGTTGTAATACTTGGAGTTTGCATAATCATTGCATCTAAAAGTTTTCCTTTTATTCCGGCACCAAATCTTATTGGAGCTAAACAAAGTTTAGACTCTTCTATTACTTCATATGCATTTTTTGCCCAACCTTTTATTAAAAAACCTGTTTTAGGGTTATTTAAAGCTGTCGCTTTTGGAGGTGGATATGAACCATAAATATGAAGTTGTGCTTTTGGAAGTTCTTTTCTTATGTATGGCCATATTTTTTGTAGATATAAAATTACATCCCAATTTGGTGCATGACGAAAGTTTCCTATTGTCATAAAGTGTTCTCTTTGTTCAAAAGTTTTAGTTTTGCTTGGACATTTATCTAAATCAACCATAAAAGGTAAATGATGAAGTAATGATTTATCAATATTAAATGTATCAATTAATAAATTCATTTCAAATGAAGAAATAATTAATGAAATATCACAACGTAAAATTGCAGATATTTCACGTTTTGCTAAATCTGAGTATAAATCTATTTTACTCATTTGTTTATCTGCTTTTAATGCTTGATGTCTGGCATTTCGTAAACATTGTAAATCTTCTGTATCTAAAATTTTTAAAGCATTTGGGCAATTTTTTTCGACTCTCCAAGCAAACTGTTCTTCCATCATAAAACGATCAAACATAACAATATCTGGATTATAATCTTTTATATATTCGTCAAATGTGTCAGAATTTAATTCTATTGACTTAGATGAAATTCCTTCTTCTACTAAATCAATCATATGATCTGATAATGCACATGGTGTTGAAAATTCTACTTGATAACCTTGAGATAAGAAAAGTCTCATAATTGACATTATGTGCGTTCCTGCTGCTGATGAGTTTGGTTCAGGCCAAACATATCCTATTACTAATACTTTTTTCAAGTTTTCATCCATTTTCTTATTTGTATATTTAATGTACCTGATGCTTCTAAAGGTATATTATGACTTGAACCTTCTCTTGAAATCATTTTAATATTATGTTTTGAAGTTAATAGTTTTTTTATTGAATTATGATTTAAAAGTCTATCTTCTGTACTATAATAAAACCATACTGGTAAATCTAAATTTATTAAGTCTTCTAATAAATCTATTCTATTAAATGTAGAAGTTAATTGAGAAATAAATGTTTCTTTTCCTAAATCCATAAACATATCTTGAATAGTTTGAATTAAATCTTCATCATTCTGGTTTTGTTTTTCTACTAAAGATTTTGCTTTCTCATAAGTAAGACCATTAAAGCCATTTTTTTCAATAACTGCAAATTTTTCTTTTCTTCTTTCAATTTCAGCTTCATTTGAAGCCCCAGGAGTAGCTGCTAGCATAAAAAGTTTGTTTACTCTATTTGGATATGTAACAGCAAAATATGAAGCAATATAACCCCCAAGAGAAAAACCTAAAAGATTTACTTTTTCTTCTTGAAATAGATTAAATAAAATATCAATAATTTCATCAAAATCTTCTGTATGAGGAATAGGAATATGAACTAATTCATAGTCATCTTCTAATAAGGGAATTACTCTACCCCAAAGTCTTTCATCTGTCATAAGACCAGGAATTAAATATATTTTTTCTTTCATCAATTTTTGCCTAAATATTATTTACAGATGTTTTATCAAAACTTTGATTAAAAACTTATATATTTTCTTCTTTTTTAACTATTGTATATACATGTTTTAAAGGATACTGGTCTAATTCTAAGTGCATAATTTTAAGAGAATTATCTAAAAGAGTTTTTATATTTTCATTTATTCCAATAGAACTATAATAAAAAGTATCATCATGCCAAGAAGATATATGTTCACCTACATCATCTCCAAAGGTATAAATTAAAATTCCATCGTTTTCTAAAAGACTAGCTAATTTATTTATTACATTTTTATGCTCATTTAATGGTAAATGAAACAGACTATCCCAAGCAACAATAAAATCAAACTTTTCACTACATTTCCAAGTACAAATATCAGTATTTTCGAAACTAACATTTTCATGACTTTGTTTTGCTAAATCAAGCATAGAAGATGATACATCTATACCTTTAATTTCAAAGTTTGAATTTAACAATTCACTTATAACTCTTCCCCCTACTCCACAACCAACATCTAAAGCTTTCTTTTTATTTTTTGTAAAACTTATTGCTTGATTTATTTGTCTAAGACCATAATCAGAATCTTTTAATTCTTCTTTATAGATTTCTGATATTTTATTGTATTTTTGTGCTGTTTCTATAGGAGTCAAAGTTTTACCTTTTTTGCATATTATATTAAATTTTTCTTACTTTTTGCAGAAATATGCATGTTTTTTAGAGAAATCATTATTTTTAAAACTTCAACAACATGTTACAATTACAAATAATCTAATAGGTAAAAGAATGAATGAAAAAATAATAAGCAAAGTTAATAAATTAATAAAAAAAGATGGTTTATATGATACTAATATCAATGGTATCAAGCTATATAAATCTACTTATCATGAAAATACTCCATACATTTATGATGATTGGATAGCTTTCGTACTTCAAAATAAAAAAATAGTTAAATTAAATGAGAAAGTATTTGAATACAATTCAAATAACTATATGGTATCTTCATCTACTTTGCCTTGCCAATGTGAAACATTTGCATCTGAAGAAAAACCTTTTCTTGCAATGATAGTATCTCTTGATGCAAAGATAATGCATGAGATAATCGAACTATTACCTAATCATAAACTTGAAGATTCAAAAGAGTGTCAAAGCAGCGCTTTTATTGATATAGTAACTCCACAAATTGAAGACTTAGTTTATAGATTAGTTTCTATTCTAAACTCAGAAGAAGAATCAAAAATATTAGGTCCTTCAATATTAAAAGAGTTATATTATAGAGTAGCAAAAGGCGAACATTCTGCTTTCTTATATAGGCTTTTTAAACAATCATCAAATGAAGCAAAAATAGCTAGAGCTCTAAAAATAATACATACAAATTATGCAGATGAATTATGTATACCAAGTATTGCTAGAATTGAAAATATGAGTACCTCTTCTTTTCATAATCATTTCAAAAAAATTACAGAACATACACCTTTTCAGTATATAAAAAAAATAAGACTTTCAAAAGCAAAAGACCTAATAGGAAAAGAAAATCTGAATGTAAACGAAGTTGCTCAAAAAGTAGGATATGACAGTATTCCTCAATTTAGTAGAGAGTTTAAAAAGTACTTTGGATACCCTCCAAAAGAAGCAAAAATATCTTTTGAAGAGTATAGTATTTCATAGATAAATTATAAAGCTTTTATATGAGCTTTATATTTTAAAATATCATTTTCAATATCTGGGCTTTTAACTACGTTATAACAAGAGAATGAAGGTACAATTTCAGAACCACAAAACTTATAATTAGTTGTAATAGAAATAAAAGCATCATCTACACTTTTTCCTTCATATAATACTTGTTTTTTATCATCAAAAGACTCTTGGGGAGCATTCCAAGTAAGTGAAAGCATGAATTTTTTTCCTTGCATTTTGCCACCAGTTCCATACTGTTTTGAAAGATCTGTTCTACTTCGTCCATCATCTAAAATTAATTTTTCTTGAGATAAAGCATTTGTAAAAATTTCATCAATATACTTTTTGTGTGTCCAAGGAGTTGAGAACCAGTAAACAGGGGCTTGAGTAATTATAATATCAGCCCAAACATGTTTTTCTATTTCTTCATTAATATCATAACCATTATCTATTACTGTTGTTTTAACAGTATAACCTTTTGATTCAAATTCGTCTTTTGCAATATCAACTAAAGTAGTATTTAATTTTCCTTCTGAGTAATCTTTATAAAACTGATGTGCATTAATAATTAGTATGTTTTTCATAAGTGTCCTTTTAATTAGATGGAAAGATTATATATCTTTCTTTTAACTAAAGGAATGCATATTTATATAACTTTATTGCGTAATTCTACAAATTTATTTTATTGTTAAGAAGAAACATAAGAACTCTTATATTTCAATATAACCTTCTAAATATTGTACTGCTTGTCCAGAAATCAATACCCTATCTTCTTTAATTTTACAGTATAGAACTCCACCTCTTTTTGAAGCCTGATAAGCTATTATTTCATTTTTATTTAATACTTTTGCCCAATAAGGAGCAATTCCTGCATGAATAGAACCAGTTACAGGATCTTCTTCTCCACCATTAGCTGGCCAAAAATATCTAGAAATACAATCATATTTACTATTACTTGATAAAGATGTAACAACAACATCGTAAGGTGCTAACTTTTCTAGTAGTTCTTTTTTATAAGTTATATTTAGGACATCTTCTTCATTTTCATATATTGCAAAATAAGCTTGTTGACTTAAATATACTTCTTTTGGTTTAATAGATAATCCATCTATAATTTCATTAGGAATACTTTCTATAATTTTTGGTTTTCTATTTGGGAAATCCATTTGTATAAAACCATTATCTTTTCTAATTACTTCAAACTCTCCAACGGCTTTAGCATAAAAATTTAATTTTTCTATCTTTTCATTATCTTTAAATAAGACAAAAGAACTTGCAAGTGTTGCATGACCACAAAAGTCAATTTCTGTTAATGGTGAAAACCACTTGATATGATATACATCTTTTTCATCTTTTACTAAAAAAGCTGTTTCTGATAAATTATTTTCACTTGCAATATTTTGCATAATATTTTCATCAAGCCATTTTTCTAAAACTACAACAGCCGCAGAATTTCCTTTGAAAGCTTCATTTGTAAAAGCATCAATTATATTTATTTTTAATTTCATTTTTTATCTTTCTTTTTTTCAATATTTACTGACAAGTATATCCGCCATCAACTGGAACTAAAGCTCCTGTCATAAAACTATTTTCTTCTGATAATAAATAAGAAGCAACATTTGCTATTTCACTTGGTTTTGCTATTCGTTTAATAGGTTGTGCCTCTTGTAATAAAGTTTTAACTTCTTCATTATTCATACCAGTTAAAGATTGAAACTTTTCAACTGCTTTATCTAAAAGTGGAGTATCAATAGTCCCAGGACAAATACAATTAACTTTGATATTAAAAGGAGCGTAATCAATAGCTGTACTTTTTGTAAGTTGCCCAATTGCACCTTTTGTAAGTCCATAAGCAGAACTTTTTCCTTTTCCTACAAATGATTGGTCTGAACCCATTAGTAAAATATTACCTTTATTTTGTGCTTTCATAATAGGAAGAACTTCTTTTAAAATATAAAAAACACCTTTTATATTTACAGAAATTACTTTGTCAAACTCTTCAATACTCGTTTCTTCAATATTAGCAAAAAGATGAATACCCGCATTTGCAAAAAGTAAATCAATTTTCTTTTCTTTTTCAAATACAACTTTAATTGCATTTTGTACATCTATATAATCACTCATATCACATTTTATAAACGTACAATTTTCATCTTGAACTTCTACAATATCAAGATTGTAAATTTTAGCACCTTCACTTTTTAGTTTTAAAATAGTTTCTTTACCAATTCCAGTTGAACCACCTGTTACAATTGCTATATTATTCATAAATTTCATTTTTACTCCTAAATGTGTATTCTGATTATTTTGAAACAATTATATTATTTTAATATTAAAGCAACTTACAATAAATTATAGATAAAGGGATAATTAAAATTATCTAATAAACTTTATCTTTTTAATACTTTCTTAGAAAATTATGTGATACCATGTGTAATGAATAATAATTTACACATGGTTTATACCTATCATAATGAAACAAAACACTCGCAACAGCGATACGCAAAGTCTTTAGGATATATGGATTGGAATACACAACCTAATCCATTTAGATCTTATTCAAATACACAAAAAACTAAATTTCCATTATCTTTTGAAAATAATACATTAGAATATAGTCAGATTTTTTCAAACTCAAAAGAAAATACAATACAAGCACCTTTTTGTATAGAATCTATTTCTCAATTTTTCCAGTTTTCTCTTGGACTTGCTGCAATTAAAGAATATCAAGATCAGTCATGGGAATTAAGATGTAATGCTTCAAGTGGAAATTTACAACCAAGTGAATCGTATATTATTTCAAATGGTATTGAAAATATTCAAAATGGTTTACACCATTATGCTCCACAAAATCATGAACTTGAATTACTTTCTACTACAAATAAAGAGTTAGAACTTCCGGAGAATACTTTCTTAGTAGCTTTATCTTCAATTGTTTGGAGAGAAGCTTGGAAATATGGTGAAAGATCATGGAGATATACGCAACTTGATTGTGGACATGCACTAAAAGCACTTGAAATATCAGCTTTAATTTTAGGCTGGAAAATAGAAGTTTTAAATACAAAAGATTCTCAACTGGAAAACCTTTTAGGATTAAATCAAGCACATAGATATATTCCAGAAGAAAGAGAATTAGCAGATATGTTAATTTTAGTATCAAGAGATGAAAATATTGATATTAAAGAAGAGATAAATTTAGAAGATATTAGAAATTCTTTACAAAAAGAGTATGAAGGAAAAGCAAACCAATTAAGTTTATCTTGGCATAAATGGGATATTTTAGAAAAAATAGAAGATGCAACACTAAGTGAAAATTTAGAAATAAAAAAATATACAAATGATTTATATGAAGAAAATAAATATAGAGAAATTTCTTCTCAATCAAAAGATATAGTACTAAAAAGACGTTCTGCTCAAGTTATGGATAAAGATAATTGTACTATTAGCAAAAAAGAGTTTGAAACTATTTTAGCTTCTGTTAAATCAAATAATTCAGCTGTGCATTTAGTAATTTTTGTACATAGTGTTGAAGAGATTGATTCTGGTTTATATATTTTAATTAGAAATAATGAACATAAAAAAGAACTTCAAATTTTACTAAAAGATGAATTCATCTGGGAAAAAGTAAATACAAATGCAGGTGAATTATATAAACTTAAAGAGGGAGATTTTAAGTTTATAACAAAAGCTATATCTTGTAACCAAGATATAGCAAGTGATGGAGCATTTACGATTGGAATGTTAGCACAATTTCTTGAGCAATTAGAAACATATGGACCAAGTAAATACAAACAATTATATTGGGATTGTGGAGCTATTGGGCAACAACTATATCTAGAAGCTACAACTTTAAACTTATCAGCAACAGGAATTGGATGTTTCTTAGATGATATTTTACATGGAACTATTGGACTTAATACAAATCATTATCAATCACTTTACCATTTTACAATTGGTAGAGGAATGATTGATTCAAGGCTTAGTACTAAAAAACCCTACGGAAATAGATAAAAAATTAAAAGGATTTTCCTTTTAATTTTCTTTTAGATAGAATCCTAAAAAACTTTTAGGATTTACTTTTGATAAACACACGAAACTTATTTATACTTTCATTTTTAGCAATGATATCAATTTACTTATATGTATTTGGAGAAGCTAAAACAGTAGAAATGATAAAAGAAGAATATCTTTTTATTTTAGCTCTTATTCCTTTGACTCTTGCCTTTGTCTTTTTCAAAATTAAATTAAAAAATTACAAACTAATAGATTTTAATCAAAACAATAATATATCAATAAAATCAACAATAGTATTTTTCTTGATATTTCAAGTTGTTGATTATATTTCAGAAGATGGATTTATTGGTATGATAAGTCAATGGCTTTTATATTGGATAATGGGACTATTAGCTTTACTTTTAATATCAAATATAAACTATTATAAAAACTATAAATATATTCAAAAAAGAGAGAAAATATAAGTAAGCTTTTTTCTTCTTAAAATAAATATAGAAGTAATATTTAAATATAATTCAAAAAACACTAAGGATAAAACAATGAGTGAAGATAAACAAGGCTTTCTAAAAAGAGCAGATGCACACATTTATTTAGCAAATGAACAAATTACGGAAGTAACATCTTCTGGAGAAGTAAGTGCTTCTTTTATGTATGGACTTACAAGATTTAATGCATGGATTGCTGCATCTACATATAAATCAGCAGAAGATTTAGCAATTGATAAAGAAAAAGCAATGGAATATTTTATAAATGAATATAAACAAATGTTAGAACAACATATTGACGATCATATTAAGAATTTTGATTTTACTAAATAATAAACTCTTTTAAATCTCTTCATCATATAAATAAAAAGAAAAAGACTACTCTTTCCTCTTTTTATTTTATTCTTATTTACATTTAAATATCAATCAAAGTATCAAAAATATCAGTTCTTCTTTTTCCCGTTTTTTTTTCTGCAAAAACTGAGGTTCTTGTTATCTCTTCACTTTCTTGTTTATTCTTTAACTCATCTCTTTGTGTTTCCATACTTTCTTCTAGATATGCAGAAAAACTTTCATTTATTTCACAATTATGGGCTTTATCTTTATTTAACTTTTCAAAGATAACTTCTTTTGGGCTTTCTATTTTCATATTAATCCTTTTAATAAAGAATCTATAAAGTAGCATATTTTTGTGTAGTAAAAATAAAAGGAGGATTAGAAATAGTTTATAATAAGAATACTTTCGTATTCTAATTATTATGCTTTAAATTTTTTATTACTTAAATCTAAAACAATTTCTTTTGCAATATTATCTGTTTTTATTGCTATTTCTTTTGTTTCATTTGCAATTATTGCATTTTCTTGTGTTTGAGTATCAAGTAAAGTAATTGCATTATTAATCTGATTTATTCCTTGTTCTTGTTCTTGAGAAGCAATAGAAATACTATTGATTGTTTGTGTTGTTTTTTCAATATTATGAAATAATTGATTATAACCTTCAATCATTTTATCACTTATAGATTTTCCATAACTAGCTTTTGATGTTGCTAACTCAACTATACTTTTTATTTCTTGTGCTGCATCAGCTGATCTTGAGGCTAGATTTCTTACTTCTTGAGCAACTACTGCAAATCCTTTTCCTGCTTCTCCTGCTGTTGCAGCTTCTACTGCTGCATTTAATGAAAGAATATTTGTTTGGAATGCAATTTGATCAATAACTGAAATTGCTTCACTTATTGTTTTAACTTGTTCTGTAATTTCAGTCATTGCATTACTTGTATTTTTAGCTAACTCTTGTCCTTCTTTTGCTGAGATATCTACTTCTTTTGCATAAGATGTCATAGAAACAACATTATTAGAATTATTTGTAACGGTTGAAGTAATTTCTTCTAAAACAGAAGAAGTTTCTTCTAAAGATGCTGCAGCTTCATTTGTACTTGTATTTAATTTATCAACATTAAAAATTAAAGTGTTTGATGAGTTTTCTAGTGTTTTTCCAACATTTAAAGATTGTTGTAATAATAAAGAAATAACATCACCTAATTCATTTATAGCTAAAGCAACTTTTGAAGAAGTATCTGGAAATTTTGCAGTAAAATCATGATTTTTAAAACTTGTTAATACTTCTAATAAAGTTGGGATATTTGAGGCAATTGTATTATTTAAATCACATTGCATTTTTTCTAAAATATCTTTCAATTCTAAAAGAGACTTTGTTTGAGTTTCCTTATTAATTCTTGCTAATAAATTCCCACTTCCAATTTCTTTTGCAAAAGAAGCAATATCTTGAACAAAAACTTCATCTTGAATAATAGATTTTTCTACATTTAGAATATTACTATTAATTGTTTTTGCCATTTGTCCAAATTCATCTTTTGAAGTTAAATCTATAATAGAAGCTTTTTCTACTTTTTTATTTAAAAAATCAAAGAAATCTTGTAAACCAGTTTGAACTTTTGTAACTGATTTCACTAATTGACTTGAAATTAAATATGCAATTAAAATTCCAATAATTAAAGATACGAATAAAATTAAGAACATTGTATTTGAGAAACTACTTGCAACTTCTCTTGCTTTTGGAGTAGCAATTTGGTTTTTATTTTCTTCATAATCAATAAATTCATTAATCACTTTTAACCATTGAGTAAAGTTTCCACTTGCATTACTTAATAAAATATTTCTTGCTTCTTCATTTTTTCCATTCATTTTTAAATCAATAATTTGATTTACTAAAGGAAGAGTTTTACTTTCAATATCTTTAATTTTTGATAAAATTTCTTTTTCTTTTTCATCAACATTTAAATTATCTTTAAAAATCATATCCATAGGTTTTGCAGATTCTACATAAAAAGCTTCTAAACGTTTAATATCATCTCTTGATTTTTTAAATAAGATATCATCTTTATTATCTGACAAAACTATATCTCTAATAGCAATAGCCCTATCATGTACACTACCCCTAAAGTTAATCGCATATCTTTGTTTAACTGAATTTACTTCAACAATAACATTTAAAGTATCGTTAATAAAATTAACTTTAAAGATTCCAATTGTAGTAATAAATATAATAATTGCAATCATTAAAGTAAACCCAGAATAAAGCTTTTTCGAAATTGTCATATTTTTGAACATAAGTATTTTCCTATATAGAGTATTTTAAGAATGGTATATTATAAAAATTATGTGTAGGGTTTGTTTAGTGGAGGTTGAAATAAAAAAACAAAATGATATTCAATAAATAATTATCTTATTTTAATAGGTAAAAGACTTAAAAAACTCAAAGCTTCAGGAAGAGAAAACTGTGCTTTTTCTAAATCATTTTGTTTAGGATCAATTAAATAATTTTTAGATGTCTCAAAATTTGATTTTTTTAAATTGTTATTAATAAAAACTGTTTGTTCCAAATTACACATATCAAAAAGTGATTTTTCTAAATTACACTCTTCAAATCCAGTATCTCGTATTAAAGAGTTTATAAATTTCATTTGTCTTAAATCTAAAAGATGAAAAGAGTTTTGTGAGATATTACAAGAATCAAACTTTACATCAAAAGGTTCGACACAATTACTCCAAGAAAGACCTAAAAGTTTCGAATTTTCAAAGTTAACATCATTAAAAGTACAAGAATTTAATATACTCAATGATAAATCACAATTTATAAAAGTACATTCAGTAAATTTACAAGAATAAAAACTTGCTTTTGAAAAATCGCACTTGATAAAAGTACAATTATCAAAATATATTGAGTCTAGTTTTTTTTCTTTATATTCAATAAACTCTTCTTCCCAGTAATCATTTGTCTTAAACATTTTTCTCTTTTTTATTTGATTTTATCATATTTAAACTTTTAATTTTGTGTTAGTAATAAAATATAGTATAATTCTATATTATGAGAAAGTTATTTCTAATATTTTATGCTTTACTAATTAGTAGCAATTATATTTATGCTTTTACATGGGATGATTGTATTCAAAGATACGAGAAAGTAAAACAATTTAGTGATAATACTAGATTATCATATAATTATTTGAAATCCACAAAAAATTGTTTAATAAAATTTAGAGATATCTTAATACAAGAACCAGATCCTGAATTTACAGTAGAGGCAATAAGCGATAATATACTTATGCTTAATAAAAATATATCTAATATAATTCCTCAATATATTTACCCTCAAAATACTTTAGAATCTATTCCTAAATATTTATATACAGATTCTCATTCATTTATTTTTAATAAAGAATATAAATATTTAAAGAAATTTAAAGATTGTAATGGAGTTCATGCCAATAATAAAATATATACTGCAAAACATTGTGATATTAAAAATTCAAAAGATTTACATTTTGATTTGAGTTATATAGAAACTAATACTATTTCAGAACTTAAAATAGCTAAAATAGATTTAGATAAATTAGGCAGATTTAAATACTATTCTATGTCAAAAGTTGGTATGTTTTATAATTCACTTTTGCAGGAGAAAAACTGTAAATTTTATAAAAGTAAAAATACACCTACTGGACATACTAAAACTCTTGATTTAACAGATTTAACTAAAAAAAATGAAATTAGGAGTAATTGCTTAGCAATTCCTTCTAATAGTGGGGGTGGAGTATTTCAAAATAATAAACTTGTAGGAATTATTTCAAAAACTGTATTTAATAAAAATAAATTTTTATATAGTATTATTGAGCCAATATTACCTTGATTTTATCTATTATAATGCTCCTTTTGTTAGAGCTTCAGTATATGATTAGTGTTCCCATATGTACTTATTCCCCATAAAGTTTCAATTATTTTAATAAATGTAAGTAATCCTAAATTAAGTTCATCCCTTATATCTTGATATAAGGGATGAATATTTTTCATTTGATTATTTATTCTCTGATGGCTTTTTACCAACTAAAAATCCACCTAAAGCAATAAGTGCAATACCTAAGAAAGTAAGCATATCAGGGATAGAATCACCTAACATAATACCAAATCCAACAGCAAACGGAATACTTGAATATCCAATAACACCAATAATACTAGCCTTACTTAAACTATAAGCACGAGTTAAAAACCACTGTGAAGCAGTTGATAAAACAGCCATTAAACCTATAAGTAACCAAACAAAAATATCTGTATGTATTTGAAAATTAGCATATGGTGTAAATAAAAATATTAATAATGGAAGAATTGTACCAACTCCCATAAATGAAAGCATGATAACTCTAGCATCATAAATATCTTTGATTTTTTTTATAGTTGCATAAGCAGCTGCTGCAAAAAATCCGCCTAATACTCCAAAGATATGTCCTTGTGATATTTCAAAATCAAAAGGTTTGATAATAAAAGCAACACCAATAAACCCAATAATAAGAGCAAAAATAGTATTAATCGAAATAGATTCTTTCATCAAATAATATGCAAGAATTGTTACGAAAAATGGCGATGTTTTATTTAATATTACTGCTTCTCCTAATGGAATATTTGCAATCGTATAAAAATATAATAACATTGCTACAGTTCCAAAGAAACCTCTTAAAAATAACAAGTGTGATTTTGAGATATCAAAAGATACCGATACTTTTTTGAAGCTATATAAAATCATCATAACTCCTAAAAGATTTCTATAAAAAACTATTTCGATAGGATCCATAGTATCAGTTAGTACTTTTGCAACAGCTCCACTTAGTGAGCCTAGAAAAGCACTTAGAAGCATAAAAAATATACCTTTATCCATAAGTTTTAAGTTTGATAATGATTTGTAATTATTTAACATTTAATTCCTTTGCGCGCATTGTAGTTAAAAAATATAAAAAAGTGTTTTAAACTCTATCAATATTAATTATCATAATTATTACATAATTAGTTTTTTATGATATAATCCCAAAATTTTAATACAAGGAAAACTATTGAATTTAAAAAAAATCAACACTAAAATACATTATTGGGGTTCTGCTGTAATCATAATTCCCTTTTTAATAGTGCTATTAAGTGGTATTTTACTACAAGTAAAAAAAGAGTTTACATGGATACAACCAAAAACTGTAAAAACAAAATATAGAGATTTAACTTTAAGTTTTGATGATATTTTAAAAGCGGCAATGAGTGTAGAAAAAGTTGGAATAAAATCATGGAAAGATATAAAACTACTAGATGTTAGACCAGGAAAAGGTATCACAAAAATTAGAACTAAAGATAGTTGGGAAATACAAATTAGTAATGAAACAGCAGAGGTATTAGCTGTTAATTATAGAAGATCTGATTTGATAGAATCTATTCATGATGGTTCATGGTTTCACGATAGTGCAAAACTTGCTATCTTTCTTCCAGCTGCTATTATTATGCTAATAATGTCTTTGACGGGGTTATATTTATTCTTAAAAATATTACCATCAAAATTACGAAAAAGAAGAAAATAAATATTTTTTATTTATTCTTCTAATTCTTCAAAATCTTCTTTAGGTGATCCACAATCTGGACATTCCCAATCTTGGGGCAATTCTTCAAATGCAGTTCCTGCTTTGATACCTGCATCGGGGTCACCTAACTTTGGTTCATATATATATCCACGTACGGTACAAAGATAGTCTTTCATACTAAGTCCTTATATTTTATTATTTGAGTTTTTTAAGTAGTGATTTTTCTTCATCAAGTGAAAGATAACGCCACTTCCCTGCTTCAATATCAAGTTTAAAACTACCAATACTAACTCTAGTTAAACTTACTACTTTTAAAGGTGTTCCAAATTTTGGATCTTTTAATGCTCCAAAAAGTCTACGAATATGACGGTTTTTCCCTTCATCTATTTGTATTCTTAGTTTTGTTTTTGCACCACCAAGTCCTATTTTTTCAACTACAAGAGCTTTTAATAAACCATGTTTACTATCTACTCCTTTTAAAGCTTGTGCAATATGCTCATCAGTTACAAAACCTCTAACCCATATTTCATATATTTTTACGCAATTTCCAGGTTTTGTCAATACATTTCCAACTTTACCATCTCTTGTAAATAATAGAAGTCCTTTTGATTCTAAATCAAGTCGTCCAATTGGCATCCATTCATCATCAAAAGCCCATTGAGGTAAAATATCATAAACTGTTTTTCTCCCAAGATCATCAGATCGTGTAACAATATATCCTTTTGGTTTATTTAGAGCTAAAAGTTTTTGGGAATCATTTGTTGTACTGTTCATTAATAGTATTCCTTGATTAGTTTCGTATATTCATTTTGCTTGGATTTTATCATAAAACAATAAGATTTAACTTCAAGTTTTTAATCACTTTATTTTTCTTTTTTCTTACCTAAAGCTTTTATGTGAATAGATAAAGCAATAATTTCTTCATTGGTCAAAGTATTTGTTTGAGCTGTCATTGTACTTCCCATACGATAATCACTCTTTTTACCATCTCTATATGCAAACAATGATTCTTTTATATAAGAAGAACTTAATGTATTTGGTATTTCAGAAACAGAGAAGCAAGACTTTTCCATATTAAAACCATGACAAGTACTACAAATAGTATTTATAATTTCTTGTGGTTCTCTTGAAAATAAAAAAGTCGTAATCATTAATAAAAATAGAATAAGCTTTTTCATAATAAACTCCTTGAGTTCTTTATACTTACATGATATCCTTAAATGATTTTTTTTACAAATTTTTAAGACTTAATTATTACTAAACACTTTTGTTTTATAATGATAAGAAAATAAAGGATTCTTATGAATAACTACTTAAAAGTTTTACAAGAAAAAGCCAAAAAAATTGATGCTAATATTGAAATGTGTGGTTATGATAAAGAGTGTATTAAAAATGTTTTAGCAAAGAAAGTTCGAAGTAATTTAGAAAATGAAGACATATCTGTGATAAAAGAAAAAGCAATAACAATCGAAGCTATAATGCCTACAAATAGTAATGATAAAACTACCCTACTTGATGCAATAGAAGAAAGAATAAAAGTAATACTAGAAGAAGAAAATGAACGAACTACGAGTTTAGAAATGCAAGAAAACTTTATACCTTTGGATTTAGGATAAAGAGATTATTAGTTTTCTTATTTGTGGATTTTTAACTTTTTTGATATTAGTATCTCTAAAAATACTTTTTAATTCTTCAAGCGTAAATATACTTTGTAAGATATCACAAGGTATATCTTTTAATACTTTGTATTTAACTGTTTCAAAAGAAAGAGGAAAATCAGCATCATTTTTACTTAGTAAAAGATTGTAAGTATCAGAAGCACTCATGCTGTAATCTGAAGCTATTTTTTCTAGAGGGTAAAGTTGTTCATTTTTATTTATTTGCATATTTTACCTTTATTTATCAGAAGACAATATGTAAGTATCCTGTCCATTAAATTTTTAAATATTTAATAAATTGACTCTTAGAAAATATCCCTTCATCAAATTTATTAAATAACATATGAAGTTTAAATAAAAAAGCAAATTCATTAAGTGTGGTTACAACTTCTCGAGAATCTGTATATAAATTACATTCATAGTTGATTATTGTATTTGATTTTGTATGTTCTAAAAAAATTACAATTTTAGGTTCATTCACACTATATTTAATAGATACAATACCACCTGATTTAATTGTCATCTCTTTTTTTGAATTGAAGGCAACTAAGGATAATGAACTCTCAATTACATTTATAAAGGCCATTACTAAATCATAATAAATTTCTACATCTTGTATTTTAGGTATTTCATAATTATGTTCTAATTTATTTCTAATATTATTTAATTTTTCTAATGATCTTGATTTAAAAAGTCCTGATTTTTCTAAAAATCCAAGTTTTTTATTTATTCCTAACTTTTTTTTTCGATAAAAGGAATCTAAATTCAAGGAAACAAAAAAAGAATCAAGCTGACAATCTAAAGCTCTTTTTAAATTTGAGGTTGCATTTACTAAAGTATATTTATTTTCTAAATTATTTTCCAAATCAATCTCTGCAAATTCTAAAAAATCCCTAGGTGTTAGTTCAAAATGTTCATGGGTTAACATACTTCCACTTCCTCCTTCTCCTTCACACTCATCAACATATTTTTCAAAAAATAAAATCACTTCTTCTTTAATAGACATAAATTCCTCTTTTATAATAAAATCAATCAATATACTATCTAAAAAGTTTAAATAACTAGTTGTAATACCTTTAATTATCGTTTCATAAAACAACAATACTTTTAATAGAAAAAACCATTTTATATTTTGTACAAAAACTTATTTCAGAGTAACACAGTAAAATAAAATAGGAAATAGATTTATAATAAATATTTTTACTTTAGTGGATAAATAAGTAAAAATGAATTTGACAAAATTGCATAATAAATTTTAGGAATAGAAAAAAGCTTGTTAGTTAAAATATTTCTAACAAGTTTTATGTAGATTTCGTCAAAGTATGACGAAAGTGTACTAAAAGTACATCGAAGTCAAACTTTGGCGGAAGATGCGTGAAAATTGTTAGAAAACTATTCCCACTCGATTGTTGCTGGTGGTTTAGAACTGATATCATAAACAACTCTGTTGATTCCATCAACTTCGTTGATGATTCTTCTTGAAATTGTTTCTAAGATTTCATGTGGAATGTATGCAAAAGTTGCAGTCATACCGTCTGTTGCGTTTACGATTCTAACACAAACTGTATTGTCATAAGTTCTATTATCACCCATAACTCCAACAGATTTAACGTTTAATAATACTGTAAATGCTTGCCATGTTTTATCATAGTAACCAGTTGATCTTAATACGTCTAACATAATAACGTCAGCTTTTCTTAAAATCTCTAAATCAGGAGAATTAACATCACCCATAATTCTAATAGCTAAACCTGGTCCAGGGAAAGGATGTCTTCCAATCATATCTTTTGGAAGTCCAAGTTCTAATCCTAAAAGTCTTACTTCATCTTTGAAAATTTCTCTTAATGGTTCGATTAATTCAAATGTCATCCAATCAGGAAGACCACCAACATTATGGTGTGATTTAATAGTTTTTGAAGGTCCTTTTACAGATACTGATTCAATAACATCAGTGTAAAGTGTACCTTGTGCTAAAAACTCAATACCATCGTGTTTTTTAGCTTCAATATCAAATACTTCGATGAATGTTTCACCAATGATTTTTCTTTTTGTTTCTGGATCTGAAATACCTACAAGTTTAGATAAGAATTGTTCAGTTGCATCAACAGTGATTAAAGGAACACCTCTTGTTTTAAACATATCTTGAACTTGTTCTCTTTCATTTGCTCTTAAAAGTCCATTGTCAACAAAAACAGGAACTAATTGATCACCAATTGCTTCTGCAAGTAAAGTAGCAACAACTGAAGAATCAACTCCACCTGAAACACCACATAATACTTTTTTATCTCCAACTTGTTCTTTTATTTTTGCAATTTGTTCTTTAGCAAAAGAACCCATATTCCAAGTTGATTCACAATCACAAATGTGTTTTGCGAAGTTTTTAAGAAGTTTTGCACCTTCATCTGAATGGTAAACTTCTGGATGGAATTGGAATGCATAAACATTTCTATGAGTATCAGCAATTGCAGCATAAGGAGAATTTTCACTTGTTGCAATTTTTTCAAATCCAGCAGGAATTTTTTCTACTCTATCTCCATGAGACATCCATACAATTTGTCCATCAGTTGTATCTTTGAAAATTACATTTTCTTTTTCAAAGTTTAACTTTGCTTTCCCATATTCATGATGATCAGCAGGTATTACAGAACCACCGAAATGTTGAGAAATAAGTTGCATACCATAACAAATTCCAAGAATTGGAAGTCCAAGTTCAAAGATTGTTCCATCTGGGTGATATGAATCTTCTGCATAAACAGAAGCAGGTCCACCTGAAAGAATAATTCCTTTTGGAGTTCTTGCCATAATATCTTCAATACTTTCAGAATAAGGTACTATTTCAGAATAAACACCTGATTCTCTAAGTTTTCTAGCAATAATTTGTGTATATTGACTACCAAAATCTAAAACTACTATTGGTACATGTTTCATAATTTAACATCCTTGTGATTTAAATAAATCATTAATTAAGAGCGGATTATATCTAAAGAGTTGTAAAAATTTAGTTAAACGAATTTTATATGATTTTATTCTTTATCTTGAAGATTGGTTTTACCGCATTTTGGGCAAGGATTTCCAGGATTAGAATAACAAGAATAACAAAATCTTGTATCACATCCTTCACATGTATATTTACAATGTTTACAAACAAAAGTTCGTTCTCTTTTAATTTTTTTCTTCTTTTTACTAAATAACCATCCGAACATAAAAAACCTTTATATATAAAAAAAGCTATCAAGGTAAACCTTGATAGCTTTAATAGTTTTGAAAAAAGTCTTAGTGACCAATTCCAAGCATTTGATATTGTACATACCAAACTGCAATAGATACGATATATCCAATTAAGATAGTCCAAGCATATTTCATATGTGCACCAAATGTATAGATACCATGTAATTTACCCATAACACCAACACCAGCAGCAGATCCAAATGAAATCATAGATCCACCAACACCAGCTGTAAGTGTAACAAGCATCCATTGGTCAAGTCCCATAGTAGGAGATGCTTTAAGAACAGCAGACATAACAGGTACGTTATCAACGATTGCAGATAAGAATCCAACACCGATATTTGACCAAGTTGGTCCTAATACAGATGGATCATAAACTACTGCTGCTAATGCTAACCAACCGATAAAGTATAATGCACCAACAGCTGCAAGAATACCGAAGAAGAACATTAATGTATTATTTTCAATTTTTGCCATAGAATGGAAGATATTGAAATGATCTACACCATATTTTCTTTTTAAAGAATAAGAGTATATTTTTAATAAAGATAAACCAAACATCATTCCCCACATTGCAGGTAAATGTAATACTTGATGTGACATAACTGCACAGAAAATTGTAAATACACCTAAGAACATTACAACTTTAGCACCTTCTGCCATTTTAGGTTTGATTTCTTTTGTAATATCAAATTCTGGTACTTCATTTGGTACGAATCTAGCTAAAATAACTGCTGTTACTAAGTAACCAATAATTGAAGCTGGGAATAAGAATAAGAAGTCTGTAAACGACCCTTTTCCTGCTGTCCATGCCATAAGTGTTGTAATGTCACCAAATGGAGACCAAGCACCACCAGCATTTGCTGCAACAACGATATTAATTGCAGCTGGAACTAAGAAGTCTTTTCTTGTTTTTTCAATTGTAATTAAAACTGTTGATAAAATTAAAGCAGTCGTTAAGTTATCCGCAATTGGCGAGATAAAGAATGCTAAAATACCTGTTACCCAGAATAATTGTCTATATGTATATCCCTTAGATACTAATTTATATTTTAACGCATCAAAAACACTCATGTGAATTAATGATTCAATATATGTCATAGCAACAAATAAGAAGAAGAAAATTTCTGAAATCTCTAAGATTAAATGTTGTGCTTGAGTATGAACTAATCCCATGTCTAAACCATTTAATGAGTAATAAACTGCAACTAACATAAACATAAAAGTACCTATAAATAAAGCAGGTTTTGCCTTATCAATTTCATACTTTTCTTCTGCCGCAACAAAATAATATCCTATTACAAATATAAATAAACACGCGAATCCAACCCATGTCATTGTTACGTCAGGTATAGCACCTGTACTAGTACTAGAACTAGCAAATAAAGCTAATGAACTTAAAAATAAAGTCACTAAAATTCTCAACATTAATTCTCCTTGATATAATGTGCTCCAAGTGATTTCTCACGTAATAGAGCTGATTTTAAAATAGATTTTGCCGTAAGTAGCCTTAAATATAATAATCTACCTACATCCTCTTTCAAATAAATTTCTATTTGATTTAATGCTATTTCTAAGTCAGAAGTTTTTCTAACAATAGAAACAGCCTCCCACATAATCTTACGTAAACAATTTTTTATATCTTTGTCAATTTGTTTATTTCTGACGAAAGATACTATATTATTCGAATAATTTTCATATGATATTTTGAAATTTTTACTTAAAGAATCTTCAACTGCTACTTCTGAGAACACTAATCCTTCTAAAAGTGAGTTTGAAGCTAATCTATTTGCACCATGAACACCTGTACAAGCAGATTCTCCAATAGCATATAAATTTTTCATTCCTTTTACTTTTGCATCAAGTGTTGTTTCAATTCCACCCATTGCATAATGAAATGCAGGAGAAATTGGAACTTTCTCAAAAGGTAGGTTATAACCTAAGTCTTTTAAGTTTGCATAAATATTTGGGAATCTTTTTTTGAACCATGTTTTTTCAAACATACTCAAATCTAAAAATATTCCGCAACCTGTTTTTTTGTTATAGTCAAAAACAGATCTACTTACTACATCTCTAGGTGCAAGTTCTCCATCTTTATGATAATCAAATAGAAATCTATATCCATTGTCATCAATAATATGAGCACCCTCACCTCTTAGAGCTTCTGATAATAAAGGTTTTCTTGCAAAATGTGTACCTTTTACAACAGTAGGATGAAATTGCATCATCTCCATGTCTTTTAAAGCTAAACCTTTTTCACAAATAATTCCTTGTACTTCACCAGCAATTGCAGTTGAATTTGTATGGTATCTATAAATAGAACCTACTCCACCACTTGCAATAATTGTATTATGAGCATAAACAACTCTTTGTTCTGTTTCACTTGTAAAAAATTGTACTCCATAACAAATATTATCTTTGATTAAAAGATCATTTACCACAGCATCTGTAATAATTTCATGTTCACACTGTTCTAATAAAAACACGTGTAACATTCTTCCTGTTGCATCACCATCTGCATGTAAAATTCGACTTCTACTATGAGCTGCTTCTTTTGTAAATGCAAGTTTTCCTTGATCATTTAAATCAAATTCAATACCTGATTGAATTAAGTTTGTGATAGTTTTAAGAGATTTATTACTTAGAAGTTCAACTGCTTCATCGTTATTATAAAATGCACCAGCTGTTAAAGTATCTTGAATATGAGTAGAAATATCATCATCATCAACTGCTGTTGCTATTCCACCTTGTGCCCAAAAAGTATTACAATCCCATGGAGATTTTTTACATAATACTAAAACCTTTTTGTCTTTAGGAATAAGTCTTGCTGCGTTTAAACCTGCAATTCCTGTTCCTATTATTACATAGTCGTAAATCATTATTCTGAAGCTTTCTTTACACTATCTGATTTAGTAGTTTGTTCTGATACATAGATAGGATCACCCTTATACCCACAACCATTAAATGATAATACAAAACCTGCTATAATTAACGAATGAAAAAAATGAATGAAATAATTAGTCATATTAAAAAAATTCCTGAATTCAAGAGGATTAATACATCTTCAATAATTGAAGAGTTTATAAGTATCTTACCTTTAAAATTAAAAAAAGGTGTAAAGTTTGCTTATATTAAAAGACAAACATTATATTTTGTATTAAGCCATCCTGTTTATAAAATGGAATTTGAGTATAACAAAGCAGATATAAAATCATTATTAAATAAATCAAAGTTTGAAGATGTAAACGATATAGCTTTTTTTGTAACAAATAAAATAGAAAGAAAAGCAAAAGTTCCAAAAGCCGAACCTCTATATAAAGAGCGTTCAAATGGAATATTTCAGAATTTAGCAAATAATCCTAAACTACATGAAAAGTTTGAAAATATAAGATCAGTTATAAAAGACTCTTAAGTAAGTCTTCCCTTTGTTTATAATCAGGACAATATTTTTCTACTAAATCCCAAAATTTTCGTGAGTGATTTTTATGTTTTATATGTGCTAATTCATGAATAACTACATATTCAATAACTACAAGTGGAAATTTCATTAAAAGAATATTGAAATTTAATCCATTTTTATAATTACAAGAACCCCATGTTCTTTTATTTTTTCTATATTTAATAGAACTTGAAGAAAGATTCATTATTTTTGAATAACTTTCTACCATTGGTTTTATAATTTCTTCACTTTTTGTTCTATAAAATTTATCAACATCTAAAATATTATAATCAGCTAGTGTCTTTACTTCACCCATATATAAAAATTCATTTTCATTTATTATTTTTTTTGCTTTATATTTTTCTAAACCTTCAATTATCCAGTCCTTTTTTTTATAAATCAAGTTTTTTGCATCATTTTTTGTAAAATAAATATTTGCTTTTATATGTAGTGTATTTGAGTCTAGTACGCGAAGATAACAATGTTTTATATTTTTTTTGTTTTCAAGTTTTACTGTAAGTGTTTGACAATCTATATCAAGTTCGAAATTCAAAATATTCCTTAAGTATATATTTGTTATAATCCCGTATTATATCATAGATTAATATCAAATTTATACACTAGGAAATACACATATGAAAATTGCAAACAGAATGGAAAACTTATCTCCATCGGTTACTATGGCAATTACAGCCTTAGGTAGAGAGTTAAAAGCTCAGGGTAAAGACATAATAAGTTTTAGTGCAGGTGAACCAGATTTTGATACACCAGAAGTTATTAAACAAGCAGCAATTCAAGCTATTACAGATGGACATACAAAGTACACTGCAGTAGAGGGAATTACCCAAACTAAGCAAGCTATTATTAATAAACTAAAAAAAGATCATAATTTAGAATATAATTTAGATCATATTGTTATTAGTAATGGTGCAAAACATTCGTTATTTAACTTATTCCAATTACTAATTGAAAAAGGTGATGAAGTTATTATTCCTGCACCTTATTGGGTTACATATCCAGAACAAGTTAAATTTTCTGATGGTATTCCTGTATTTATTGATACTGATGATACAACTGAGTTTAAAATAACTGCTGAACAATTACAAGCAGCTATTACACCAAAAACAAAAATTCTTTTATTAAATACTCCATCTAATCCAACTGGTGCTGTATATACAAAAGAAGAATTAACTGCAATTGGTGAAGTTCTTAAAGGAACTGATATTTTAGTTTTATCTGACGAAATGTATGAAAAAATCATGTATGATGGTAAGAAATTTACAGCTGCTGCTGAAGTTTCTCATGACATGTATTTAAGAACTATTACAATCAATGGTTTAAGTAAAGCCGTTGCAATGACAGGTTGGAGATTTGGATATATTGCAACTCCTAAAACTGAAATTGTAAAAGCAATGATCAAATTACAAGGTCAAGTTACTTCAAATGTTAACTCAATTACTCAATATGCAGCTATTCCTGCACTTGAAGGTGATGCTGATGAAACAATTGAATTAATGAGAGTTCAATTTGAAAAAAGAAAGAATATTGCTGTTAAATCATTTAATGAAATAGAAGGTTTATCTTGTTTTGATCCAGATGGAGCATTTTATTTATTTGTAAATATTCAAGATATTACTTCTGATTCAATGAAGTTTTGTGCAGAACTTTTAGAAGAAAAAGGAATTGCAGTTGTACCTGGTCTTGCATTTGGTACAGAAGGTTACTTTAGATTCTCTTTTGCAACTGACTTAGAAAGTATCCAAGAAGGAATCAAAAGAATCAAAGAGTTTGTAGAAAATAAATAATTATGACTCTTCAAAAAAAAGCTACCGCCGTATCATCTTCTGTTGCGGCGCTTTTAACTTTAATCAAACTATCAATTGGTATTGCTAGTGGTTCAGTTGCAGTTTTAGCTTCTGCAATTGATTCTGTACTAGATATGTTTGTATCTATTTTCAACTACTTTGCAATTTCAAATTCTGAAAAACCAGCTGACAAATATTTTAATTATGGGCGAGGAAAAATCGAAGCACTTGCTTCTGTAATTGAAGGTACAATTATTACTATTTCTGGTTTGTTTTTACTCTATCAAGCAATTGATAAAGCAATAAATGGTGAAATCTCTTCTTATATAAATATTTCTATTGTTGTAATGATTATTTCTTTAATTATAACGATTGCTTTAGTAATATATTTAAATATAGTTGCTAAAAAAACAAACTCATTAGTTATCAAAGCTGACGCACTTCATTATAAAACGGATGTTTATAGTAATATTGCTGTATTAGTTTCACTTCTTTTAGTTAATTTTACTGGTTATGAAATTATCGATGTTGTTATTGGAAGTGCTATTGCTATTTATATTATATATTCTGCTTATGAACTTATTCATAATGGTGTATTAGTTTTACTTGATAGATCAGTTGATGAAGAAATTGTTTTAGAAATAGAAAATATTGTAAAAAACAATGATAGAGTAAATACATATCACCTTTTAAAAACAAGAGAAGCTGGACACCAGACATTTGTTGAAGTTCATTTAGTTTTTGATTGCATTATAACACTAATGGAAGCACATAGAGCAAGTGATATCATTGAAGAAAAAATAAAAAATATTGATTTAAAAAGAGATTGGATAATAAATATTCATATGGATCCATATGATGATTTTAAAATAAATGATCAATAATAAACAATTTTATTTTTTTATTAATCCAAAAGGGATAACATGAATTATATTAAAATACTAGGTGCAAGTGGTAGTAAAATGAAAAACAAAGGAACGACTTCGTTCCAAGTTTCTAATGAGATTTTAGTTGATGCGGGAAATGTAATTAACACCTTGGGTAAAAATACAGAGTTTGTTAATCATGTATTTTTAACTCATTCTCATGCTGATCATATAATAGATTTACCTTTTATTATAGAAGGTTTTTTTGAAAAAAGAAAAGAACCTTTAATCATTTATGCCTCAAAAGAAACAATTGAATCACTAAAAAAACATACTTTTAATAATGAGATTTGGCCAGATTTTTCAAAAATAAATCTTTTAAATAGTGATAAAAAATCTATCATTTTCAAAGAAATGAAAGTTAATGAAACTATTACTATTAATAGATATACCATAAAAGCTATTCCAGCAGTTCATATTCCTGGCTCTTTTGGATTTGTTATTATTAAAGATGATATTGATGGGTATTTAATAAGTGGAGATACTTATTTAAACGACCTATTAGCTGAAGAAATAAATAATAATCCAAAGATTAAAATACTAATTACAGAATGTTCTTTCCCTAATAAAATGAGTAAACTAGCATATGATAGCCAACATCTAACACCAAATCTTTTAGATCAAACTTTAAAAAATTTAAAAAGAACAGATATTCAAATTTTCATATATCATATTAAGCATATTTATGAAGAAGAAATTCAAAATCAAATAAAAGAGATTGGTCTATTAGAACATGGTGGGAAAGTCCTTGAAGAAGGTGATGTTATTCACATTAACTCAGGAGATGTTGAAAGAGATTTATTAAGTCATGTGAAATTTCAACGAATTATGGATATAAATTTAGAACTTTCAAATGAATTAGATAAAAATAAATTATTTGAAATGATTTTAACTTTAACAAGAGAACTAACTCATAGTGAAGCTGGAACTTTATATCTAAAATCAGAAGATAAAAAATTTCTTGATTTTAAAGTAGTACAAAATAAGCCCTTAGATATTTATATGGGTGGAACAAAAAACGAAATTACATGGAATCCATTACCTTTATATTTAGAAGATGGTTCTTTAAATAAATCTATGATTGCAGCTGTTTCAGCATTAGATAATAAAATTATAAATATTAATAATGTATATGAAAATGAAAAATATGATTTTTCAGGTACAAAAAGTTTTGATAAAAGTACTGGATATAAAACTAAATCTGTTTTAGTAATACCTTTAACAAACCATGAACAAGAAGTTATTGGTGTATTACAATTAATAAATAAAACAAAAGTTTCAGGGAAAATCATACCATTTGATTATGCAGATGAAGAGATTTTAAAAGCACTTGCTGCTCAAGCTGCTATGGCTTTGACAAATAGTCAACTTATTACAAGTTTGGAAAGTTTTTTAAATGCCTTTGTATCAACAATTGCAAATGCAATTGATGCTAAATCTAAACATACATTATGTCATATTAATAAAGTATCAAACATTGCACCATTACTTGCTAAATCTATTCACGATGATAATACTTTATATAAAGATGTTAAATATACAGAAAATGACATAGCAGAAATTGAACTTGCTGCAAAAATGCATGACGTTGGTAAAATATCTATGCCTGAATCTATTATTGATAAAGCAACAAAATTACAATTAACGTTAGATGGAATTGATAGTATTAAAGAACGTGCTGAGATTATGAAAAGAGATTATGAAATTTCACTATTAAAAAATGAGATTTCACAAAATGAATATGAAAACAATAATTTAAAACTAGATCAAGATATTACTTTTTTAGAAAAAGTTAATATTGGTGGTGAATTTATGAGAGATGAAGATATTCAAAGAATAGAAGAAATATCATTATATACTTATTTAAAAGAAGGCAAAAAAGTAAAATTATTAACTGACAATGAAAAATACAACTTATCAATTAGAAAAGGAACATTAACAGCAGAAGAAAAACTAGTAATGAACTCTCATGCTAAACTTTCTTATGATATGTTAACGTCACTTCCTTTCCCTAAAAAATATAGTAATGTTGTTCATATTGCTGTAAATCATCATGAAAAACTCAATGGGAAGGGTTATCCAAGAGGATTATGTGAAAAAGATTTAGTACTAGAAGATAGAATTATGATTTTGGCTGATATTTTTGAAGCATTAACAGCAAGTGATAGACCATATAAAGGTGCAAAAAAACTTTCAGAAGTATTTAAAATACTATCTTATATGGCTAAAGATAATGAAATTGATGCTCAATTACTTAAGTTTTTTCAAAATAGTAAAATTCTAGAAGAGTATGCTAAAGAAGAGTTATTACCTATGCAAATTGATGAATTTAAGTCAATTTAGATGAAACAAAAAAAAGTTTTAAAAAAAAGTTTAATATATTTAATTTTATCTTTATTTATAGCTTTTTCTTTGTCTTTACTATATATTTTTTACCCAACTTTACCAGATTCTATTGATAATAGACTAAGAGATAAACTTTTTACAATTAGAGGTGAAATACCAAATAGTAATAATGTTGTAATAATTGATATTGATGAACAATCTTTAGAAACTTTAGGTCAGTGGCCTTGGTCAAGAAATAAAATTGCAAAAGTATTAACTAATTTAGATAAATCAGAAGTTGGGTTAATTGCTTTTGATATTGTATTTGCAGAAAAAGACAATAGTTCTCCTCATAGTGTATTTAAAAAATATGGAATAATAAAAAAAAATATTCCTAACTATGACTTAGAATTTGCTAAAACTATTGCAAATACTCCAACTATTTTAGGTTATCAGTTTGAACTAGAAAAAACAGACTATATTAAAAAAACTGCCCCTCAAATTCCTGCTATTTTTATTGAAAGAAATAAAACTTTTGATGAACAATTTATGATAAAAGCAAAAGGTACAATCTTAAATATTCCTATTTTGCAAGATAATGCATATTCAAGTGGTTTTTTTAATAATATTCCTGATGAATCAGGAATTATAAGAAGTGTACCTTTAGTAATATCTTATGATGAAATAATATATCCATCATTAGCACTTGAAGTTGTAAGAATTATTACAGATACTAATAAAGTATATATTAATTACAATGAACAAGGTGTCTCAGATATAACTTTAAAAGATAGAGTAATTCCAACAGATAGATATGGAAGAATTTTAGTTAACTTCAGAGGTAAAGAAAAAAACTTTAAATACTATTCTGCTCTAGATATTTATAATAATACTTTTGATAAAAAAGAACTTGAAGGTAAAATTGCACTTATAGGAACTTCTGCTGCTGGATTACTTGATTTAAGAGCAACACCTTTTGAATCTGTTTATCCAGGAGTTGAAGTTCATGCTAATGTTATTGATAATATCATTCAAGGAGATTATATATATAAAGCAGCATGGATTGATGGAGCTAATATTACAATCATATTTGTATTAGCAATTATTGTCGTTTTATTAACAACTTTTACGCCTTTTCTTCTAAATCCAATTATTTATATTACTGTTACTTTTTTAACCTTATTATCAATATATAAAATATTATTTACACAAGGAATTGTACTTAATATATTCTTTCCTATTCTTACAATTTTAGCAAGTTCGGTTTTAACAACTTTGTTCGACTATTTTTATGAAATAAAAAAAGAAGAAGCAATAAAAGAAAAATTTGCCTCAAAAGTTTCAAAAAAAGTAATGGATAAACTTCTTTATGATCTAGATAATAATGAATTTCAAGCAATGGAAAAAGAAATCACAGTATTTTTTAGTGATATAAGAGGTTTTACAAAAATATCTGAACAAATGAATACTGCAAAGGATTTAATTTCATATTTAAATAAGTACATGGAGCCTATGAGTGATATAATCATCAAACATGATGGAACTATTGATAAATATATAGGTGATGCTATTATGGCTTACTGGAATGCTCCTGCTGATGTTGAAAATCATGCGGATAAAGCAGTTGAAGCTTCTTTAGAACAAATAGCTTATTTAACTATTTTAAATAAAAAATTAATTTCTCTAAATCAACCTATTATTGATATAGGAATTGGATTAAATAGTGGAATGGCAGTTATTGGAGAAATGGGAAGTATTGGACGAAGTGATTATACAGTAATAGGTGATAGTATTAACCTTGGAGCAAGACTTGAATCTTTATGTAAATACTACGGTTCAAAACTAAATATTTCAAACTTTACAAAAGAAAAACTTGAGAAAAAGTATATTTTTAGGTTTTTAGATTTAGTAACTGTAAAAGGTAAAAGTGAACCTATTGAAATTTGGCAAGTAGTAGACATTAAAAAGCCAAATAAAGACCTTGAAGATGAACTTGAACTATATCATAGAGCAATTGAGCTTTATAAAGATTCTTCGTTTAAAGAAGCTTTAGAGTTATTTAAACAAGGGGACGTAAATGAGCAAAAAACAAATAAAAATATTAATCAAATATATATTCAAAGATGCGAAGAGTATACAAAAACTCCACCAAAAAACTTCAATGGAGTTTATGAGCATTTAACAAAAGATTAGAAACTCATGTAAAGTGATAGTTTTACAATATATTTACTATAAATTGATGGCTTTTGATTTGAATCTCTTTTTGTATATGTAGTTCCAAGATTTAAAACTGCATTATTTGTAACTTGTTTTTCTACACCTACTGAATAATCAAATTTTTTATCTTTTCTTTTTGCTTGAAAATTTTGGTCATAATCATTAAAATTTGAAATTTTATAGTTTATATTATTCATCAAAGTATAACTATCAAAAATATTTATTGAATTTCCTAGAAAAAGATCATAATAATCATAAGATACATCTGTTCTTGTTTTATTTATCTCTATCTCTTTTCCAATAGTTGCTTTAAAATTAAACAATCCAAAATCATCACTTAAATATCTAATATTATTTGATAACTCTATTACTTTAGCATCTAAATCAGGAGTATTTTTAAAATTTACTCGCCCTGCTTTTACAGCACCTATATACATGGTTTTTTCAGAGAAACTTCTTGTGTACTCAGGTCTTAAATAATAGTTAAACTGGTGTGTTTTATGTCCTAAGAAAACTTTGTCAACTATCAATGTCATCGCAGTTTTATAGTTTTTTGTATAATACATTGGACCTGTATTTAAAGATACAATATTTACATCTTTTTCTTTATGATTAGCATACTTTAAATTGATACTAGAAAGGTTGTTATCCAATATTAATTCATCACTTAATTTGTATTTATAATTAAAGCTCCCAACAGCTTGATAAATCATAGCTGATTCTTCTTTTGCACTATTACTCACTGTAATATTACTATCTAAATTAGGACTATAAATATCAAAAGTTCCTATATTTGAGCTATTGTTTATATTTGAATCATAAATCATTGCAAATAATGAATAAATAGTGAAAATAGATTTTTTTTGTTTATTTTTAAGTATTTCAATTGTTTTTTGAACTCTTTGTTCTACTTGTCTAGGAAGACTAGCTCCTGAAACTTTTGTAAACTCTTCTAAAGCTTGTGCCCAAAGTCCCATATGTAAATATGTTTGCCCAAGTTCTACTCTAACTCTATGATTTTCAGGTTTTTGTATCAAGATTCTATCATAAGCACTAACTGCAAATTCATATTTTTTTAACTGAAAAGCAGATCTTCCTAGGTAATAATTGATTAGAATATTATCTAAGTTTGTTAAAAAAAGTTTATTAAATATTTCATAGGACTTCTTAAAATCCTTTTTCTTATAAAACGCCAATCCTTGTTTATATAAAGTTTTTTCCTGTTGTATAGTTGCCGTAAAAACAGAAGGTACTTCAACTGATGCATAAGTAAGTGTAAAAAAAAGAAAAGATATTGTTACTAAAATTTTTCTCATTCTTTTACAGCCTTAAATACTCCATTTGCATAATCACCACCTTTTTGTGCGTTAAATTCACCACCTAAACTTTTGACTGAACCATCTCCATAATATTTACCTTTAAAACTTGAAGAATCAGTTCCTCCCAAAGTTCCAGAAAAACCGGTGTTTGTTACAGAATTAACATTCATAGTTGTATTAAATTGTACACTATTTGCAGATTTAAACTTCATTGTTCCATTCATATTATTTACACCACCACCAACATTAAAATTCATATTAACTTGATTAGTATCATCCATTAAAATAGGATTTGTATAATTAACATATCCCATCACTTTACCTTTAAAAGTTAAGTTTTGAGTTGAACCTGCATTTACCATTGAATCAATAATTCCACTATTAGTTTCAGTTCCAGCTATCCAAACACTTTGTGGTGCAGTGCTACTATTTCCACTATTTACAACAGGAGCAAGATATTCTTTTCCACTCCAATATCCCCAAGAAGCATCATCATTTGTGGTTAAAGGGTTATCATTTGCATCAAATATTTCAAATTTTCCATCAACAATAGCTCCATCAGGTACAGCAACTAAAAAACCATTTTGAGTTCCACTTAAGCCACTTGCATGTACTCCAAAAATATCGTTATTGATATAATATGCTGTTTTAGCACTTACTGTTCCACTAAGATTCATTATAAGTTCAGAATTGGTATGTTTTATACTACCTGTTATCGTTCCTCCATCATCAGCAATAGTCAAGTTAACATTAGCAGAACGACTACCAATTGCACTTTGAGAAGGTTCATACGTTACCATTTTTGATCTTCCTGTTATAGTTTTGTTTATAATTTCCGTTTCTTGGCCTTCAATATTATTTAAAAATGCTGTTGTAATAGTAGAAGAAGTAGAACTATCAGGATTAGTATTAGTTAAATTATTTACCATTCCTTGTACTTGTGTTCCAATAAAACTTGTTGTTCCAGTTGATGTAGTAGTATTTACTTGAACAGAACCTATACTTCCTGAAACAAATTCATTTTCAATTACTTTTAATGATGTTTTATCTCCTGAAACAAATCGTTTAGCACCCATAGTAAAAAAATCTTTACTAATAGCTGTTGAAGAATTTAACACAGGATTATAATAGTAATAAACACCATCATTTTTCAGTACTGCTGTACTTGAATTAGTAAATGATTTAAAACCTTTATAAACATATATTTTTTCAGGATTATATTCATAACTTACGTTACTGTTTCCATAAATACTCAAAGATTTTGTAGGATTAGAAGAAGAACTATATGACACAAAAAACTCTTGTAAACTATCAGCTTGTACTTGCATAAGAGGATTTACATCACTTATATTTTGTTTAAATACACCAAGTTCAGTACTACCCGTATATCCTCCAAAATTTTGTCCTGTTAATTGTTCATTTGTTTTTTCGCCAGAGAGTACAAAAGTATGACTTGTATTATTAACACTATTTCCATCTTCATCTATACTAACTTTTGTTTTTGCAAGTATCGTTGTTTTAACATTTGTACTTGCTGTTGTTGCAGCTGTTGTTGCTGTTACAGCTGTTGTTAGTGCCGTATTTGCTATTGTTGTAGCACTTGTTGCATCAGCTTGCGCTTGTGTATTTGCTGTACCTAATGTTGCTAATAATGTTGCGGAATCTAAAGCAGTTACGATTGCTTGTGCATTAGTAACTGCAGTTTGTGCAGCTGTTTTTGCACTTAAAGCAGTATTATATAAAACCTGTGCTTTTGCAACTGCACTTTGTGCAGCTGTTTTTGCACTAGTATTTGAAGATGTAATTCCAGCTTCTGTTGTTTGTGCTGCACTTAAAGCTGTTTGTGCAGCTGTTAATTTTTGTTGAGCTAATGTTAATGCTGACTGAGTAGCTGTTAATTGATTATTCATTTCATTTACAGCTGTTTGTGCTTCTATTAATTTATTTGCTGAAATTACTGCATTTGCAACTGCTTGGTCAGCTTTTGTTTTAGCTAGACTCGCTTTATCTTCTGCAATTTTTGCAGAGTATGCAACTTGAATATTTGAAGTACTACCATTTGTAGCAGTACTTGTAGCTGACAAGGAATCATTTGAAGCAGTTAATACATCACTTTTTGCAGTAATTATACTTTGTTTTGCACTTAATAATGCTGTTGATGCACTAGTTGCTGCGTTTGATGCTGTTTCAGTTGCTGTTTTTGCTGTTTGTGCACTTGTATTTGCAGTAGTTGCTTCAATGCTTGCTTGTTTTGTATCTTCTAATGAATTTAGTAAAGATGATAACTGAGATAAAATTGTTGCATTATCAGCTGCGGCTTGGGCATCAATTACGGCTTGACTTGCTGTATTTGATATTGTTGTTCGTAGACTTGATACTGCATTAGCTGCCTCATTTGCTATTGATTGGGAATCACTTACAGCTTCATTCGCTTTTGTCACAGCTAACTGAATAGAAGATATTACACTTGATGGTGCTCCATTTTCTTGTGCTTGTGTAAGAGCATTTTGAGCTAATCCTGCTTGTGTTACTGCTGTATTATAAGCTGTTTGAGCTTCTGCTGCTTTTGTTTGAGCTGTATTTAAAATTGTAGTATAACTTCCCGTAGTATTTGTTTGAAAAGTATTTGCATCAGTTAGAGCTTGTGCAGTTGTTGTTATAGCATTTGTTGAAGCAGTATTTACATCTGTTTTTGCTGTTGAATTTACTGTTTCTGAATTTGTAGCATTTGAAAGTGAAGTAACTGCACTATTTAATGAAGTTTGAGTTGAATCCCCTGCACTTGAAACTTGGTTCTGTAAATTTGTCATATCTTCGGATGTTGGCAATGCTGATAAAATAGTAGTTGTTTCTGTTTTTACTGTGTTTGCTTTTACTTGTTCTACTTGTGCTTGTAATGCTGCTTCTTGTGCTTGAGTAACTAATGCATTTTGTGCTTCTTGGGCTTGGGCTTGAGCAAGTTGGGCTTGTGTTTGAGCTTGTGTATCATCAACTACATTATTTACTTGTTCATTTGTTTCTTGAACCACTTCTTCTGTTATTGGTGTTTCTTCAGTAACTTGTTCTTCTTTAATTTGATTTTCAATAATTGCTTCATCATCAGGTGTCTCATCTTGTGCAACAACACTTTCTTCTTGTTGTTCCTCTTCTTCATTTTGAGTTGTATTTTCTTTACTCTCATCTGAATCTTTACTTGTTGTTTCTTCTTGTGTTTGAGCTTCAGCATTTGGTTCAAAACTTTGCTCTAGATTTTGAAGATCTTCACTTGATATAGTTTTTGCTTCAGAAGGAGCATTATCATCTTGAATCACCGTTAATTGATTTGCTTCAACATCAACACTAACTCCTGCTCCAATAACTGTGATTCCCCCTTGAGTACAAGCAATCATATCTTGATTTCCTACAATAATAGTTCCTCTAATACCAATTGAGGCTGTTTTTGTTCTAAGCTTAAATTTTTTCTTATTTATTTTTCCAATTTTTCCAGTGATTGTTTTAAATGCACCCTTAAAAAAATTAAAATCTGTTTTTGAATTTTTTGGATCTTTTATATCATATAAATATTCATTGATATTAAGTGCAGAGTTTCTTCCTACTGTAATAATTGTATTATCATTAAAGATAAGTTGTACTTTTGAGTTTTTTGTTGTTCGGATAATATCTTTTTCTTCTATTATTACCCCAGTTTTAATAGTAATAAACTTACTATTTCTTTCAATTTTTGCATCTCCAACAACAGTTGAAACTTTTCCAATATTTGCAAATGCAAATGTAATAAAGGCTAATAGCGTAATAATAATTTTCAGAAGACAACCTTAATAATTTTTTTAATTCAATTTATTTTTTTATGTATAATATCAAAACATAATGTCTTTAATTCTTCACTATTATAAAAATAACTAAAATTACAGATAAATAACTCATAAAATTTACAGTTATTACTTATTGATACTAATTTTTATAATATTTTTTATTATAATATGATTTTAAATGTTTTTGTTATACTACAAAAATGATATGATATTTATATTACAAAAAAATGTTTACTTAAAATTTAATAAAAAGTGTACTTTTAATCTTATATTTAATATTAAAATTTTACATAAGGAAATAATAATACTATTCTTATAACATGTAACAAATTTTTAGATAAAATACTTATCTAGTAAAAAAACTATTATCATTGTAATAAGTTTAAATAAGGAAAAGTATGAAGAAAACACTATTAATAATAGCACTTTTAACAAGTACTATTTTTGCAAACCCTAAAATAGACTTTAGAACTGCAAAACTTTATAAAGAAGATATCTCTTCAAAAATAGCATATAAAATGCAACAAAATGGTGTATTACTAGTAGATATACGAACTAAAAATGAATTTGAAACATTAAGAGCAAAAAACTCCATAAATATACCAATATTTAAAGAAAAAAATAGAAAAAGAGTTTTTAATAAACAATTTATACAAGAAATCTACTCCAAATTAAAATCTAATGTTAATAAAAAAGTAATTTTAATTTGTAGAAGTGGTTCAAGAACAAAACTAGCAAGTAATTTATTAGCAAATCAAGGTTTTACAAATGTTTATAATGTAACATATGGCTTTCAATACGATTGGCTAAAAGCAAAACTACCTACTGAAAAATAATATCATTTTGCTTTATTAGCTACTAATTACTTTTTAGATACACTCAAAATAAACAATTGAAAGAAATAATAATCATAATATGGCACTAATAGACTTACAAAACATATCAAAACAATATGACACAAAAGTAATTTTAAAAGATGTAAACTTCACATTAAACCAAGGGCAAAGAATTGCTGTAATTGGTCAAAATGGTCAAGGTAAATCTACATTATTTAAACTTATTATGGGACAAACTGAAGCAGATGCAGGGGTTATGGCAATTGACAAATCTTTAAAAATAGAGATGTTAGACCAACAACCAAAATTTAAAGAGGGGCTTAATGTAAGAGATGCAATTGAGAACCAATTAGATGAATTAAAATCTGCAAGAGTTGAATACGAAGATATAACAAATAAATTAGCAACTGATTATGAAGATGAAAGTTTATTAAAAAGACAAAGTGAACTAGCTACATTTTTAGATTTCCATGATGCATGGGATTTAGACAATATGATTGAAAGAGTTTTAAAAGAATTTCAATTAAAAAAATATGAGTTTAAAGATGTAAATTTATTAAGTGGTGGAGAACAAAGAAGAGTTAGTTTAGCAGGACTATTACTAAAGAAACCAGATGTTTTACTTTTAGACGAGCCTACGAATCATCTTGATGTTTATATGGTTGAATTTTTAGAGCAATTACTTTTAAAAAATAGTTTTACACTTTTATTCATTTCTCACGATAGATATTTTATTGATAATATTGCAACTACTGTAATAGAAGTTGATGGTGGAAACTTACGAAAATTCCAAGGTGGATATTCTTCTTATTTAGAACAAAAACAACAACTTTTAGAAAATATGGAAAAAGATCATCATAATTTATTAAGACTTGTAAAACGTGAAGCTCATTGGATGCAAAGAGGAGTAACAGCTAGAAGAAAAAGAAATGAAAGACGAAAATCTGAATATCTAGATCTTAAACAACAAGCAAAATCAAATCCTGCATATATTAAAAAAATGAGTATTCAACTTCAGAGAGAACAAAAATCATTTAATACAGAAGAAAAACAAAAGAACAAAAAGAAAATGTTATATGAGTTAGATGATATTTGTAAAACACTTGGAGACAAAGAACTTATTAGAGATTTTACAGCAAGAATTATCCAAAAAGATACTATTGCAATTGTAGGTCCTAATGGAACTGGAAAATCTACTTTACTTAAAATATTTATGGAAAAAATACAAATTGATAAGGGTTCATTTAAAAAAGGTGATTTTAAAGTTGGGTATTTTGACCAACAAAGAGAAGCGCTAGATGAAAATAGAAACCTTATGGATACATTTTGTCCAAATGGTGGAGATAGAGTTGAATTACAAGATGGACGAAGTCAACATGTTTATGGCTATTTAAAAAACTTCTTATTCCCTAAAGAATATTTAGAGAAAAAAGTTGGAGTATTAAGTGGTGGGGAAAAGAATAGAGTTGCTTTAGCTTTACTCTTTACACAAAAAATTGATTGTTTGATTCTTGATGAACCAACAAATGATTTAGATATTCCTACAATTAATATTTTAGAAGAGTATTTGCAAAGTTTTCAAGGGGCATTAATAATTGTTTCTCATGATAGATACTTTGTAGATAAGATTGCAAAAAAGCTTTTTGTATTTCAAGGTGATGCTCAAGTAATGGAAAGTTTCCAACCATATACGGAGTACTTAGAAATTGAAAAAGAATTAAGAGAACTTAATCTATTAGAGAATGATATAAAAAAAGAAGCTACAATAGTAGTTGAACAAACAAATGTAAAAAAGCAAACAAAACTTACATATAAAGAAAAAAGAGACTATGAAATACTTCCTGCTGAAATTGAAGAGCTTGAAGATAAAATTGAAGAAATAAATGATTGTTTAATGAATCCAAAATGTTATGAAGAAAAAGGTATAGTTGCTGTATCTGAAGAGTTAAAACAAACAGAAGAAATATATGAGAAAAAAGTTGAAAGATTTTTAGAACTGGAAGAGCTAATAGAAAGCTTTAATTCGTAAAACGATATAATAATAAATTATATCATAATATTATAATAGGACTAAATAAAATGAGTTTAAAACAACAATTAAAAGATGACGTAAAAACAGCAATGAGAGAAAAGAATATCGTAAAAAGAGATTCAATCAGAGCTATTAATACTATGATAAAACAAATTGAAGTTGATGAAAGAATTGAACTTGGTGATGAAGAAATTATCAAACTTGTTCAAAAAGGTGTTAAACAAAGAGAAGAAGCAATTATTCAATATAAAGAAGCTTCAAGAGATGATTTAATAGCTAAAGAACAAGAGCAAATCGATGTATTCAAAGAGTATTTACCAGCACAAGTATCAGATGAAGAACTAGAGTCAGGAATGAAAGATATCATTGCTGAAACTGGTGCATCTTCTATGAAAGATATGGGTAAAGTTATGGGCAAAGCAACAAAACATTTCGCTGGTGTTGCTGATGGAAAAAGAATAAATGAAATGGTTAAAAAACTTTTAGCTTAACCATTTTATAGAAATTATTTAGGATTAGAATTATGCAGAATGAGTTTGAAAATGTTATTAATCAATTATCAGAAACAGAAAAAAATAATGTTCATAATGACCTTGCGTCAAAAGAAGGTTTAATTTCTTTATTATTAAAGAGAATATCACCTGAAAATGTACAAGAATTAGCTTCTTTACTAGAACAATCAATTCTTCCTTCAATTTGTTCAGATACAGATGAAGAAATAGAACGTCTTTTTATGAGAATAAATGCAAATGTAAATCTTTTATTTCAAAAAGAAATACAGATTAAGATTGAAGATTTTATTTCAAAAAGAGTAGAAAGAGATAAAAAAGTTGTAATTCAAAAAACATCAGATATCTCTAAGTTTGTTACATTAATGGGTCAGTATTTAAATGATGCAATTACAAGTAATGGTTCTGGTTCACAAAATGTATTAAGTATTAAAGAAAAAATTCAAAGTATAAATCTTACAAAAGATGGACTTGATGAATTATCTGACTTACAAAATGAACTTGTTGGAGCTGCTTCTTTAATTGAAGAAGAAATGAATACTGTTAGTTCTAAACTTAAAAGTGGGAAAAGTAAAGTACAAGAATTAGAAGAAAAAGTTAAAACATTAGAACAAGAATTAAATAAAACTAAATCGGAAAGTATGAAAGATCATTTAACTGGTCTTCTTACAAGACGAGCATATAGTGATGAGATTAAAAGAATTGAAAACTCTTATCAAAGAAATAATACTCAATATGCCTTAGTATTTTTTGATTTAGATCACTTCAAAAAAGTAAATGACACTTATGGACATGAAGGTGGAGATGTTATTCTTAAAACTTTTGGAAAAATTTTAGAAAAATGTACTAGAGAAAATGATATTGTGGGAAGATATGGTGGAGAAGAATTTGTTGCTATTGTTCACTTTAATTTAAATAGAGAACTTTTACAATATTTAAAAAGAGTTAAAACAATTGTAACATCAAATGATTTCAATTATAAAAATACAAAAATCAAAGTTACATTCTCAGCAGGAGTTGCAGTAAGAAGCAACCATGATACATATGCAAGTACAATACAAAGAGCCGATATGCTTTTATATGAAGCAAAAGAAAACGGTAGAAATCAAATCAAATTAGAAGATGGAAAAACTATTTCATAGTTTTTTTCTTTCTATTTTATCTTTTATCAACACTAATTATTTTAGTGCTGATAAAACCTTATACTCCTCAAATGCAAAATCATCAGTCATTCCAGTAATATAATCAATCAATAATCTAGTACGATAATACCACTCTTCTATTTGATATTTTTTCATATCATCTTTATTTAGAACCTCAACACTATTTTTATAAGCAACAATATGTTTAGCAGATAATCTTTCAATTAATAACTTTGAAATAAAACAATCAATTTGCTCATCATTTATAAGTTTTGAGAACTCTTTATGATTTAGTTTTAAAAGTGGTGTATAACTATCTAATAAGCTATTCAATATTTTATAACCTTTTAGTTTTAAAGTTTGAATACTTTTATGATTATATATATGTTTAATAGAAATATTTTGTAAAACTTTTATAGCTTTTGTATACTTACTTTCTTTATCATATTCTAAAAGTGCATAATTAAATGTTCCATTAAAAATAGCTTCATGATTTTTAATATATAAACTTGATACATGTTTAACCATATCACTTGTAAGTCTAGCTCTTGTAAGTGTTAAAAATAAATTGAATTGATAAGGTTCATCTTCTTTTTCTTTTGCTTTATCATAGAATTTTTGAATTAATTCTAAAAGATATGTTTCATTCATTTTTTCACATTCATCTTTTATAAGTGTATAAACATCATCAAATTTTAAAATACCTTTATCAACTGCATCCTCTATATCTGCATTTAGGTAACTAATATCATCAGCTGCTTCCATAATATATGTAATTGGAAATCTACATCCTTTTTTCATATCTAAAGTTTCACAAACTTTTTCAACTATATCTTTTTCTGAATAGTAATACCCTACTTTCTTTTTGAGATAAGATAAAGAATCTTCTTTATCTACTTTTTTTTCAAAAGCTCCTCTTGTATATTTTAAAATAGATGCTATTTGTGTATATGATAAGTTTAATCTTTGAAGTTTAGTTACTACTCTTATAGCTTGTGCATTTCCATCAAAATTACAAATATCATTTATTATCATATTTTTAAATTCAAGGTTTGAATCATCATTAATATCTACTAAATCATCAAGTATTTTAACTCCTGTTTTACTCATCCAGTCATTAATAGCAACTTCTGCAAAATGACCAAAAGGAGGATTTCCAATATCATGTAATAAACTAGACATTTCAGCAGTTGAAATAAAAGCATCCCTTAGCTCTTTTAGCTCATGTTTATCATCTAACTCTCTAAGTATTGTTTTAGTAATAAATCGAGCTGTTTGAGCTACTTCTAGTGAGTGTGTTAACCGTGAGCGAACTGCTGCGTTTAATTCTAATGCAAATACTTGTGTTTTTTTCTGTAATCTTCTTAATGATGGTGCAGAAATAATTCTACCTCTATCACTTTCTATTGATATATCTATATCTTTTAAAGGATAAAGTTCTCTATGTAGTGTTATTTTTTTTGAATAATCAATCATTTTTATTCTCTTTTATATTATTGTTTTTTCTTTATATATTTTATAATTATACTTAAACTCTTAATATTCTTTTTTAATTGTGGGAAGAGGAATAGATTTTAATATTTTATTTGTACTCTATTCAATAGCTACTTAAGTAAGTGAAACTATTGAATAAGTGTATAGTATAAGTGATTATTACTTTGAAGCTTTTTTTGCTTTTTTTTCAGCTCTTTTTTCTTTTAAAGATTTTGTAGATGCTGTTTTAACAGATTTTTGAACGTCTTTACCTTTTGCCATAATACTTTTCCTTTATTTGAAGTTATTGTGTATTATAGCTTAAAATCAAATAAGTGTTCTTAAGCTATAAGTTTAGAGTTTAATTATACTATTTAGTAATACAATATTTGGAAATAAAACTATGTATTTCGAATAGGTAAATAAAAAGTAGCATCTACTTCATTCTTTTCTAAAAAGTGGTTTTTATGCATGATTACAAACGAAGGTTCGGTTGTAGTTTCAAAACCACTTTGAGGCAACCATTTATGATATGCCCACTTTATAAACCACCCTACTTCAGCTTCTTTACTATAAATATCAAAAGCTGCATATAAACCTCCTGGCAAAGTATTACAAGGTAGATTAGTATGTGAGAGTTCTGAATCTTTATTTGGACTAATAGCTGCTACATAAAAACATTTTTCATGTGGAGTAATTGCAGGATTATCATGATATATCCCTATTTGTTCATAATCACTTAATTCATTAGTATAAACCCAAGCTTGTAGTTGTTGCCACTTTTGTTTACCCTCTTCTTGTTTATATCCTTTTTGAGTTGTATCTTAGCTTCAGCACAATATGCACCATATTCCAGGAAATTCGATAATGAACAAAAGAGGATTCTATCAGGTATTTCTATTTGACTTGTCAGCAATATCTGGCTGGATTGGAGCCATCTTTGGGGGACTTGCCGAACTTCCTTACGGCATTGGTACTTCTACTGGTGCAGGGTGGATAAGCGGTCTAATCTCAGGAGTGATAGTTGCCATAGCATACTCCTCAGTCATGATAAGGTCATCCGAAAAAGACTTTGTTTCATTGTCGAAAAAAGGTCTTCGTGTCGGAATCGTTGCTGGAACTTGCAGTACAGTGGTAATCCACATCACATTAGTTATTGTTTATTCTTACTTTCAACCAATCGTTCTCCTGGTCGGTCTGTTATGCGGCATTGTAATGGGAGCTTTGACCGGCTTGGTCAGCAACAAAATATTCCTTCATGCTCATGAGAAATGGATTGTAGAATGATAATGACAACTCGAAAAG
>PJEL010000593.1_pt1 | contig 42193 bp, 39 predicted proteins | sample 1853271 | NCBI WGS metagenome assembly PJEL01 (sample SAMN08108733, study PRJNA415343) | Invertebrate metagenome, whole genome shotgun sequencing project. | host: Globobulimina | place: Sweden: Gullmar Fjord | collected 2015-08
CGGAAAAAGAAATCAAAAAAGCCTATCGCCGAGTGGCGATGAAATTTCATCCCGATCGTAATCCGGATGATAAGGATGCGGAAGATAAATTTAAGGAGGCATCCGAGGCTTACGAGATTCTTTCAGATGCACAAAAACGTGGTGCCTACGACCAGTATGGTCACGATGCGGTTAGCGGCAATGCGGGTGCTGGTGGTTTTGGTGGTGGCAACGCCAACTTTAGTGATATTTTTGGCGATGTGTTCGGCGATATTTTCGGTGGTGGTGGAGGTGGTGGTCGCAGTCGTGGCCCAGCCCGTGGCAGTGATTTACGCTACAACCTGGATGTCGATTTGGAGCAAGCGGTTAAAGGCACCGCGTGAGCGATATCGGTCCCTACGATATGAGATGATCGTAGAGCTGGGTATAGCAGCATTAAAACAGCTGTTCCTATCGCGCCTGCACCGACGGAAGTTAGTGTTACCAAAACCCCCAGTACGACCCCCATTAAAAGAGTGGTTAAATCTCTCGCTTTTTCATTGCTCTGGCTTTTACTGCGCATAGTGAATCGTTGAAGTTGTTTGCGAAAGATCACTACGAATGCGGTTAGCAAAAGCATGATGCCGAGACTGCTTTTTAACAACGCCTCATAGCTTTCAGAATCTTCAAATACATTCTGCAGAGAATAGCCGGTAATTAATGCGGCGGGCAGGCTGCCCATAGCTAAAAGCTTTACCAGCTTCCATTCAACGTGTTTTTGCTTGTGGTGGCTAATAACACCCGAGGCTTTAGTGATCGATGCGTACATTAAATCGGTCCCTACTGCTATGTTCGGAGGGAATCCGAATAACAGTAATAAGGGGGTCATTAATGCGCCGCCACCAATACCGGTAATGCCAACAATGAAGCCAACGGAGGCACCCGCTAATATATATAACAAAATATCCATGAATATGGTCTAAAGTAAGTATTATGAGTCTAATAAAAGAGAAGGCTGGTAAATTATACGTTTCCAGCTATTCTTGAAAGGAATATTTACTTATATTTTTATAACTTTTTTGAAGGTCAGGGTACGGAGAGAATATGAAACTGCAGCAATTGCGTTATATTTGGGAGGTCGCTCATCACGATTTAAATGTATCGGCGACGGCTCAAGTGCTCTATACCTCTCAGCCTGGCATAAGCAAACAGATACGTTTACTTGAAGACGAGTTAGGGGTAGAAATCTTTGCTCGCAGTGGCAAGCACCTCACACGGATTACTCCCGCAGGGGAAGCGATACTTGAAATCGCCGGTGAAATTCTGCGTAAAGTTGAAAGCATAAAGCAGGTTGCCCAAGAATTCAGTGATGAGACCAAAGGCAGTCTGTCTATTTCCACAACGCATACCCAGGCGCGCTATGCGCTGCCAAGTGTGATTGAGAGCTTTATGGGGAAGTTTCCAGATGTGTCGCTGCATATGCATCAAGGCACGCCCATGCAAATTGCAGAAATGGCCGCTAATGGTGGCGTTGACTTTGCTATTGCTACGGAAGCGATGGAGTTGTTTGGTGATCTGATTATGATGCCTTGCTATCGCTGGAATCGAAGCATCTTGGTGCCCAAAGGGCATCCTTTGGCAAGTCACTCCGCGCCGAGTCTTGAAGAAATAGCGGCTTATCCTTTGGTTACCTATGTTTTTGGTTTTACTGGGCGCTCAAAGCTTGATGAGGCTTTTAAAAGTAGAAATCTAACACCGCGAGTTGTATTTACCGCCGCGGATGCGGATGTCATTAAAACTTACGTTCGTCTTGGAGTTGGCATTGGTATTGTCGCAACGATGGCGATTGATGAAACGCTGGATGATGATCTTGTAGCGATTGATGCGAGCCATTTATTTGCATCAAGTATTACTCAGATAGGTTTCCGTAAAGGGACATTCTTACGTGGATATATGTATGACTTTATCGAGCGCTTTGCGCCACACTTAACCAAGTCTATGGTCGATAAAGCAACTCAGTGTCATGGTAAGCAAGACATGGACGAATTGTTTAAAGACATCAATCTGCCTGAGCATTAACCGTTATGGATGTCGGGCTTACTTAGCCCGACATCGATACTTATTTACCCTTTGCCAATAATATTTCCAGCATGCAAGCCGCATTCTTTATGATCACCACCTTCCCACCACCAGCGGCCTTCACGCTCATGCTGGTTTGGTAGTACAGGGCGGGTGCAAGGCTCACAGCCAATGCTAATGTAGCCTTGGTTGTGCAAGTCGTTAAACGGCACATCAAATATTTTTATGTATTCCCAAACCTGAGCTGACGTCCAGTTGGCGAGTGGGTTGTATTTATAAAGCACTTCGCTAGCACCTGGAAAATTATCCTTTTCACACAAATCAATCTCTGTACGAGTCCCTGGGCTTTGGTCTTTACGCTGCCCTGTGATCCAAGCATCTAGCGTGGTCAGTTTGCGTTTTAATGGCGCAATTTTACGCACGCCGCAGCATTCCTTATGGCCATCTTCGTAGAAACTGAATAAACCTTTCTCTTTACTGAAAGCTTCAAGTGCGGCTTGTTCAGGTGACATAAGCTCTATTTGGATATTATAGTGCTTGCGTACTTTTTCGATAAATTGATACGTTTCAGGGTGTAGGCGGCCCGTATCTAAGCAAAATACTTGCACGTTGGGATCGATCTTGGTGGCCATATCAACCAAAATAACGTCTTCTGCACCACTAAAACTGACAGCAATTTTGCCATGAGTTTCTATGGCGTGTTTGATCAGGTCTTTAGGACGCTTGTCAGCGAACTCCTGATTAATCTGTTGTAAATCAAGCATGGTATGTTTCTCTATCCCGTTCTCTATCAAGATGATTGCCTGGGTTTAAGCTATTGTGATCTGCTTTTGGTCAGACGTATTGCTAATCGTATTTTTAATGAAGTGAAGCCTAGCATAACTAGTCATATGCTTTAAAATAATTAAAGCTAATATTTATATAATCAAAAAAATCATTCCTACGGCTCTCTATTGTTTTTGGCGCGTTTGCTGTTAGAGTACGCTTTTTTAATTACAGTGAAATTTGGAGAGTCTTGTGGAAGTAGCATGCTTAGATCTTGAAGGTGTATTAATCCCAGAAATCTGGATCGAATTTGCCAATAAAACAGGCATTGAAGAGTTAAAAGCAACTACTCGTGATATTCCAGATTACGATGTATTAATGAAACAGCGTCTACGTATTCTTGATGAGCACGGCTTCAAGTTGCAAGATATTCAAGAAGTGATCGCGACACTTAAACCTTTAGACGGCGCGGTTGATTTTGTTAATTGGCTACGTGAGCGTTTTCAGGTGATTATTTTATCGGATACGTTTTACGAGTTCTCTCAGCCATTGATGCGTCAATTAGGTTTCCCGACTTTGTTCTGTCACCGTTTAGAAACGGATGAAGAAGGTCGTGTAGTCAATTACCACTTGCGCCAAGCGGATCCAAAGCGTCAATCGATTCGTGCTTTGCAAACTATCTATTATCGTACAATTGCCGCGGGCGATTCTTATAATGATACAACCATGCTTGCTGAAGCGGATGCTGGTATTTTGTTTAAGTCCCCTAAAAATGTAATTGAAGAATTTCCTCAATTTCCAGCGGTTCATGAATACGAAGATCTTAAGAAAGAGTTTATTAAAGCATCTAATCGTGAATTGACACTTTAATTAAATTGTCCGACCGTTAAATAGCTGTCGGGCTAAAGCCGCGACCTACTTACTAGACTGTCCGGTGATTGAATGGCTGTTATGCTAAAGCTACGACCTACAATGATGTGATGTTTAATGTAGGTCGTCCTTTAGGGCGACGCTTATATTAGTTTAATTTGACGACTTGCCAGTACTCTCAACCACATCCATTATGCGTTGTATCTTGGTGATGCTTTCTTCGTATTCATCATTCACTTCTGAATCAATAGTAATTCCGCCACCACCCCAGCATGTGATTGTGCCATCGCGAAACTCCAGATTTCGAATGAGAATGTTAAAATCACAGTGCCCGCTGTCTGAAAAGTACCCCAAGCTTCCGCAATAAAGTGATCTCGGCTCTACTTCTAACTCTGCAATGATTTCCATCGCGCGAATTTTAGGTGCGCCAGTGATAGAGCCGCCGGGAAAAGCCTGTGCGATCGCAGTTGCAGGGCTAATACCGGGTTTTAATTGTGCACTGATCGTGCTGACTAAATGATGAACATTTGGATGGCTTTCAAGTTCAAACAGTTTATCGACTTTAACGCTTCCTGGGATTGCCGACATGCTAAGATCGTTGCGTAATAAATCAACGATCATGAGATTTTCAGCTCTATTTTTACTGCTATGAGTTAATTCATTAATTAATAACTGATCAGCACGACCTTCAGTATCGCGCTTGATGGTGCCTTTGATCGGTTTTGCTTCTAAGCGCCCCTTATCATCAATTGCGATGAATCGCTCAGGGCTTAAGCTTATTAGCTCAGTCTGCAAACCTTTAAAGTAGCCACCAAAATTAGGCTGCATCTGACTCAAGAGTGATGTTAATAAAGCACTCGCTTGGCCTTTATATTTGGCCTTGTAAGGCTGCGTTAAATTTATTTGATAGCAATCGCCAGCTCTTAAGTAATGTTGAATTTTATCAAAAGCATCGGCGTAATCTTGCTTGCGCCATAGTGGGCTGAAACCCGTTGTGGAAAAAAGGCGGCTAGCGTCTGCGCCTTTGGCGTCTGTCCATTGCGCTTCATCGAGCAATGATTCAAATATTTCGTATGCAGTATTCGAAGGCGTGCCGAGTAGATTTAATGTGAGTTCTTGATGGTCAAAACAGATTGTCCAAGGGTAATAATTAAACTCTGCGGTCTCTGAGTAAGCGAAGTATCCAAGCCAGCCTGAATGGAATGGGATAATTGATGTCAGCTCATGGTGGGTGCTGTTTAACTGGGATTGCCACTGCTGTAACGCGACAGGGTCATTGAATACTTTGCAGTCAGTAGGGTTGGCGCAAAAGAAGCTAAAACGATTACTTATATCGGTATTGTGATTATTCGCGCTGATCAATAGGGCGGGGCTGGTGATATTGAACGCATTAACGTATTCCGTCTGACAGAGGCTGCTTAATAGCGTTATTACCGTTTCGCGCGAGTAAGTTGTTTTGACGCAATGCTTACCCTGATTTAAGTTTATATTATCGTTAGTGTTCGGCATATTAATACTAATTAGTGAGTAATTCAGGGCAGTTCTAGTCGAGATAAAAGACACATCTTTATAAGTGTCTGTAGTTTACAAAAAATCTTAAAGAAATGTCGAAATAAATATAGACAAAGTGCTGAGGCTTTAATATGGTTTATACAACTTCTGAATTAAGATGAGTCAGAAGGAAATAAAAATAATAAATAACTATGCATGATTTAATTCTCAGAAATAGCAATTGATTTCTAATAATGCCGATCAGTTAAGGCAGAGAATGAGAGTAGGGGATACTACTCAATAATCATAAATAACGGAGTGTGCACTCAATGAAAACTTTTCAAAAAATTACTTTAGCAGCAGCTATTTCAGCGGCGCCTTTTATGTCTCAGGCAATGGAAGCATTGGATGATACAGTTCTAGGTAATACGACTGGTCAAGCTGGTGTTACGATTGAAATTGACCTTGGTGACAATGGTATTAAAGTTGGTTCTGTAGTGTATACAGACACAGCTCATCAAGTTGTTGATGTTAACGGCGTTGCTCCAGGTGAGTCAGGTTATATAGCGACTACAGAAGACGGCGGTTCGGTTGCTCTTGAGAATATCAATGTAAATCTTACTGGTAAGCTAGTGCAAACAATTGATGTGTCTGAAAACGGCGACTTAGAAATGACTATGTCATCTCCTGGTGCATTGACAATTAGCATGGGTAATGACGCTGCGGATACAACGGGTCAGTTTAGTGCATTGAAGTTGGTTGGTGGCACGGGTAACGATTCTGAGCTTATCAATAATCTTGATTTATCTCTGAATCTTGGTAACTCTACAACGACTATCATGAATTTGGGTGGTACTACTCAAGATTTAGTTACTGTTCCTGCTGCAGCTGATCGTACTGGTCTGATTACAGATCCAAATGATGCTGGCTTTGATCAGGCTGCAGTTGATGCTGCTGATACTCAAGATGCCGCAAGAGCTGTTGCCGTTGCAACAAATACTCAAATTACTAAATTGAATGCAGTTGCTCCAGCTGGTTTAGGTTTGCTTGCGAATGCTGGTGTAACTGGTTCGTATGCTAATGATGTTTCTTCAATGGCTATTAAAATGAATGCCTCTATTGAAATTACTGATATGAATCTTGGTGCTTTCGGTTATACAGAAGCTCAGGCTGGACTTCTTGTAAATGGTAAAGCAGATCAGTATGCTGCATTGTATGCAAATGCCTCTTCACCTGAAGCCAAAGCTGCTCTTGCCGCTTCATATGGTGATGCTGATGGCAGTGGTAGTATTACTGGTGCTGAGTTATCTGCTCTGAAGGATAAGATTGCAACAAGTTCTGCTGTTCAGGTTGAAGGCGTTACAGTTGCTGCTGCTTCTGGTGGTGCGATTGAGCTTAATCAGGTTATTTGGGCTGTTGGTGGTGACGCATCTTTAGAAGGTTCTAAAGCAGGTGTTTACATTCAGCTTGGTGCTATGGACATGAATATCGGTGTTGCTGATATTAAGATTGGTAACGGATCTATTGGTTCTTTAGCGATTAATGGTCTAGAGATGAATGGCATGACTCAGCGCATCTATGGTCACTAATCAATTATTGCTGGTCACTTGTTGATTGGTTTATATTTGGATAATGCGATAAAGAAAACCCGCTTCGGCGGGTTTTTTTATGCCTGTTACATGAGTGGGTGGGGGCAAAATCCATAAGTTATTTATTGCATTATGCATTTATTTTATGGCTCGTTGTGCGAGCTTAGGGTTATGAAGTACGCTTGATTTTTAAAGTGTAAAAATTGGCTAAAGGCTGAAATTACGTGTAATTAAACGTGGCGTTTTAGGTAAACTTCTGTAACATAAGGCTCATAACTGGAAGTACAAAAATAATAATCCAGGAGGGGCTAAAGCCAACTATCGTGCTAATTATTTTATTGGGTTCAATCATTGCATTCTCTATTGTTAACGAGCTGGCTATCATTCCAGATCGCAATGAGGGTGATCTCGTCTACCGCGTTGCCAATACAGAGCCTGCTCAGCAGGATGTGGTTGTGAATGTTGAACCGTTATCGGCTCAACGTTTTAATAACGTCGTTCGTCAAGCATACGATTATAGTTGCGGTTCTGCAGCACTGACGACGGTATTGGATTTCTATTTAGGACGAAACTTCCAAGAGCGCCAAGTGATGGAGGGTTTGTTGCGCTTCGGCGAGACTGAGCGAATTGTCGAGCGCCGTGGATTTTCATTGCTGGACATGAAGCGTCTGGTGACGGCATTGGGTCATCCATCAGGTGGTTTTAAGGCAGAAGCATCCGATTTAGAAGAACTCGATCACCCTGCAATCGCGCCTATTGAATACGCCGGCTTTAAACATTTTGTTGTTATTCGCGCCGTTTATGATGGTCGCGTATTTGTTGCAGATCCTGCGTTAGGCAATATTAGTTTTACTATGCACCGCTTTTTGGAAATTTGGGACAATAACGTCTTGTTCATTGTTTTTCCAAACGGACACAAACCGTCTAACGGTTTAGAGCTGCAAGAACAAGATTTACGCTATGTTTCTGACTACATTATTGCAGAAAATACCTTCAGAGAATTTCCTTTGTTTGCGATGCCGGAAAATGCAACTTTGCATAATAAAATTTCTTCATCAACTAATAATGCGTATTTTAAGTTTGATGTTATTCGCGACAGTTCGGGTGAGCCGGTGCTTGATAGCGAACGACGTGAAACCTATTCGACGGACAAAAATAGTTATTACAGCCAGGATAATCCTGATAAGTATAATGCGATTTATTGGACTCAGTCCGACATTGTTAATGGCAAAGTTCCAAGAATCGAAAAGACGCTTCGTTACAAACGTAATTAATTGACTAATTCGTTTTATAAAAAAAATAAAATAAGAACTTATAAAAGATAGGGATTCCAATGGGGATTAAGCTGCATTCATCATTATTATTGATCGCTCTTAGTACAACGGGTGCTTCTTTGGTTCAGGCCGCAGATGTTTCTCAGGCACGAGACGCTTTAACCAAACAAGAGTCAGATGCCGATACGGAAAAGGCGCTTGAAGAAGTATTTGAAGCAGCTGAAACCAGCTATTCATTGCTTAAGAAAGGGGGTGTTGGTCTTAATTATTCGTTTGATTATAGCTACTACGGCGATCAACGTTTGGGATTAATTATTGAGCCTCAGTTGAATGAAAATGGCGAGGTGACCGGCTCCTCAAATATTTTAAGTGCTGATGTTAATCCTTCTGCAACTCATACATTTACTAATTCTTTTGCATTGGACTATGGCTTGATGAACAACGTCACGATTGGTGGCCGAATTCCATTGATCGCTAAGTTTGATAGTGAAGCGGATATCACTAACTTTTCAGTAGGTGATTTAAGCGGAACGGTTCGTTGGCAGCCATGGGGGATTGTTCCCGGTACGATTAGCAAAACTTTATTTGGTTCCGTTAAGCTAAAAACAGGGGATAGCCCTTACGAAATTGATAACAATAAACACCTTGCGAGTGGCTCCGGTTATTACAGTATTAGTGGTGGCGCAAGTGTGTCAAAAGTATTGGACCCTGTTGTTCTTTTTGGGTCGGGTACTTATGGCTATAACTTCGCGGAAACAGATTTAAATCAAGTTCGTGAAGGATCTGTCTTGAAGGAGGTCCATCCTGGATCGTCTATTTCGGGCTCTATGGGCTTTGCCTATTCACTTTCTTATGACGTTTCTTTGAGTGTTTCTTTTCAAGCATCTTACAATGATGAAACAAGATTTGTTCTACAGCGTGGCAGAGAAACCGTTGAAAGTACGGTCGGTAGTCAGGTGACTGGCTTAATGAACTTTGCTTTGGGTGTGCGTGTTTCGCCAAAAACAATTACCAATATTAATATCGGTTTTGGTATGACGGAATCAGCCCCTGACTTTCTTGTTGGTTTCTCTATGCCGATTGATATCGAAGGCGTTAAACCTAGTTTGTAACATCGCAGTAAGGAGAGTGACATGAATATTGCGATGTATAAAAGGCTAGCACTATTGACCTTGGGGTTTGTAGCGGCAAATAGTCATGCGCAATTAGCAACAAATTTATTTATTGATACTAAAGCGATGTCCATGGGAAATGCAGTAACGGCAGATCCTGTTGGCATTATGAGTATTCACTTTAACCCAGCGGGTCTAACAAAGTTAGAAGGTCGTCAGGTTCAGTTTTCAATACAAAATATTTATCTGGAAGCGAGCTATGATTTTCAAGTGCCTGATGATTACAATGGTAATGGCCAGCTATTAGATATTAGTAAAGATCCTGTTGCGGGTGAGAAGGGCAAAGCAAGCGCCGCTGCTTATATACCAGGGCACGGTATATTGCCGATGGATTTCCTGCCGATATTAAGTGTGCCGACCGCGGGTTTGTCGATTCAGCCTGAAGGCTCTCGCTTCACTTTTGCAAATGCGGTTTATGCACCTATGGTTGCAGGCTTTGCGAAAGCAGATGACGACCCAGGTCGTTATCAAGCTAAGAAAGTATCCATGCAACGTTTCGCTTATCTTTCCCCATCGTTTGGTTATAAGGTTACGGATGAGTTTGCAGTAGGGGCGAGTTTTCTTTTTAATCACCACGCGGTTGCCCTTGAGCAAGATTTACGCGCACCGAATATTCTGATTGCAGTAGGCGAACAATTACAAGATGCGTTTGGCTGCTTTGATACAGAAACGGGTGAGCCAACGGGGAATGATCCTCTTGTGCCATTAATCGCCTTATGTGGTGGTAATATCGGTCCTTATGACGATATTGGTACTCTGAGTTTAGAAATGTCTGAGACTTTGTCGCCCTCTTTTAACTTGGGATTTCTTTGGGAACCTAAAGAATGGTTTGCTTGGGGTGCTACTTATCAAAGTGGTTCAAAAGTAAATTTAAAAGGTACTTATGAATTAGAGTATACCGATGACTTTGCCAATTTTTTCAGAAAATTTCAGTCAACTATTTTTGGTGCGATTGGCGGTGCCATTTTTCAACTGCCTTCTGGTATTAAAAAAGAAACGGGTTTGGTTTCTGCTGAGCAGGTATTCCCCCAGCATTTTCAAACGGGTATCAAATTACGATTTTTCGATGACTTCCAGTTTAACTACGATCTAGGTTGGACAGATTATGACAAATGGAATAATCTGGTTTTGGAATTTGATCGCCCAGTAAGTTTTTTAAGTGCGGCTAAAATTATGGCCCCAGGATTGGTAACCGATCGTACGCTAACACAACCGCTGGGTTTTAAAAGTGTTTGGAGTCATTCATTTGGTTTTGCTTATGACTTAAATAGCCGCGTACAATTACGCGCAGGTTACGAGCCTCGTGAAACCTCTATTCCTGATGATAGACGCAGTATTATGGCGCCGTTAGGTTATGCTACTATGTATTCCATGGGAATGGGGTATCAGTGGGACAAGGACAGTGTTGTTGATTTCTCAATTGCTTTTTTGGAATCTAAAGAAACGATTCTTGCTGACTCTCAAGAAAATAGTGATGCGGGTATTTTTTCAAACTCAAGTGATTCGATTAACAGGAATTGTTTAACGTGTACTGTAACAAATGCGTATCCAGGTTTGGATGTGAAAACCAAGCTGACCATTGGTTCCGTGGGCATATCTTACCGCACGAAGTTCTAATGTCTTATTTAGCTAAATCAATACTAGCAAGCTTGCTGGTATTGATGGCTTTGCCATCTCTGGCAGAGCCTTCTTATTATACGTGGGTTGATGCAAATGGTATTGTTCATAATACCCTTGTCACAACAGAAGATGAGCCTGCGAATAAATCTAAAGTAGAGTCTGATTCTCAGGATTCAAACACCTCAGGCAGTGCAAACACTCCAGAAGAATATAAAGATTTCAAAACAGAAGAGGAGCTGCAGCAACAAATAAAATCCAGTACTGATAAACCTTTTTATACTTGGAGAGATGCTGACGGTACTCTTCGAAATAGCCCTAAGCCTGACGTTGTGGTTGAGTTTAGTGCTACAGAAATTGTTTATGATGCTGTTTTTGCCCCACCTTTTAGGCTGCCTAAAAAAATCTCAGAAGGGGTGTGCTGCAGTGATTATAAGAAAGCGTTTAAGCAAGTTTTGAATCCTGATGGGTCAATCACACAAAAAATTAATAGTGACTCTGTATTGTATAAAACACAGCGAGGTTTGGTTCCTGCTGGTTATTTTATAACGGAGGGCATTGAAAGCAGCATCGTATTTATTAAAGGCTTTAAGTTAACGCAAAATACAACCTTTGAGGTGGTTGCACTTAATTCACTATTTCAGCCGATTCATTTGGCAAGTGAGCTGTCTGGGATTTTTGTAGAGCAGACGTGGAAAGACTTGGCTTACAATAAGGTGATGATTGAATTGTCTGATCCTGAAATTGAGTATTTAATTATTTTTGCTAATCAACAAAGTATGGGTGCTACGCGCAGTTATTCTTTGTCACTTTCTTTGGGTCAAACGAATGATTAAGCAAAGACTGCTGCTTAATGTTGCAGGTGCTCAAGTCGCTTATACCTTATTTAAAAAAGTCCCTGCAGAGCTTACTTCATCTGATAATGAATATGCCTCAAATAAAAAAAGACGTTTATTATTACTTCATGGTGCTGGGGTCGCGGGTGAATTAACATGGACGTTTATTGTTAATTATTTACATCATTGGGATGAAATATTAGTCCCTGATTTATTGGGCATGGGTGACAGCTATTACGATCTAGAAGATGCTAGAGAATTCACTATTGAAGATATTTGCAAGACGTTATTTTCGTTATTGCGTCATCATGATTGGTGTGAGTTTGATTTAGTTGGGTACTCTTTAGGAGGCTTGGTGGCGCTAGAGTTAAATCATGAAGCCTTGCCTGATTTTAATATTGGCCGCTTATGCTTGATTGAGCCAGCTTTATTTAATGATCAGTCTTTACAGACCGCAATCAGTTTTCGTCGAGCATTTACGCCGATTGCTTCCAATATAAAATCCGATGCCGATAACCCGCAATACTTTATCGATTTCTTAGATCTGGTTTCGCCTAAGCGTAAAAGCAATGAAAAAGTTGATCTATTAGCGATTCAGCGTTTACAGCAGCGGCCGCATGGGTTTGCAAATGCACTGATCGCCGTTTCAACATACGCAGAACAGCTTGATCAGCATAGGCTTCATTCTTTGATGCGATCGATCCCGCCTGGGATAGGAATTGTAGGTGGTTTATCAAGTTCTGGCTTAATTCATGCTCAAGAAAATATTCAATACTTTCAGCCGCAATGGCATATCGAAACAATACCTAATGTCGACCACAGTTTGGTCTATGTTCGACCTAAGGTAATTGCGCATTTATTTAATCAATATCTGGCATAGTTAACGATAAACTAATGACTGTAGAGGCACTAGTTTAGTCGACGCTGCAGTTTTGCTGCGGCCATGATGCGAGTTGATATTTCTTCAACGGATGCATCGGTTGTTGCTAAATAAGGAATGTTATTTTTCTCGAATAGCATTTCGACCTCATCCACTTCGTGATAACACTGTTTTAACGATGCGTAGCGGCTGTTTGCCCGCCTTTCATTACGAATGGCTGATAAACGATCTGGATCAATGGTTAAACCAAACAGTTTCTCTTTTCGATCTTTCAAGCATTCCGGTAATGTCAGCTCTTCCATGTCATCTTCGGTGAGAGGGTAGTTTGCCGCTTTAATTCCGAACTGCATCGCCATATACAAACAGCTTGGCGTTTTACCACTGCGTGAAACGCCGACCAAAATGATGTCTGCTTCGTCATAATAGCGAGTGCGAGTACCGTCGTCGTTATCGAGGGCGTAGTTGATGGCGTCAATGCGGGCGACGTAGCTATCACTTAAAGCACTTTGATGCGACTTGCCTACGGTATAAGAAGACTTTTCGCCCAGCTCACTTTCGAGGGGAGCTAAGAAGGTGGAAAAAATATCGACTTTAAAAGCCTGTGCGCCATCAATCACTTTGCGAATATTTTTGTCGACAACAGTATCGATCACGATGGCTGTTTGACCGGACTCTACTTGAGCCTTGTTGATTTCTTGAACGGCGGCGAAAGCTTTTTCTTCGCTATCAATATAGGGCATAGTAATACGCTCAAATTGAATGCTTTCGAATTGTGAGAGTAGGCTATTGCCTAAAGTTTCAGCAGTAATGCCTGTGCCATCAGAAATAAAAAAAGCGTAACGTTTCATAAACCCAACTTGGTGGTAAAATGTAAATTGCACGATTATATTAGTAAGCAGCCAATATATGTCAGTATTTATCATAGGAGAAGGGCTTTGACACAAAATACGCTTTGGTTTGATCAAGTATCGATCAATGATGTGGATAAAGTTGGAGGCAAGAACGCATCGCTAGGCGAGATGATCAGTAATTTATCCGCTTTGCAGGTTTTAGTGCCGAATGGTTTTGCGACAACCGCAGAAGCTTATGTGAAATTTTTATCGCATCAAAATTTAGCCGAAAAAATTAACCAGCGTTTGTCAGGCCTTGATGTTGAAGATGTTTCTGCACTGACAAGCGCGGGTGCTGAGATCCGCCAGTGGATTATGGATGCGCCATTTCCTGAAGATCTTGCAGCTGATGTGCGAAAAGATTTTATTGAGTTGCAGCAAGGTGATCTTGAATTAGCGGTTGCTGTGCGTTCTTCTGCAACCGCGGAAGATTTACCTGATGCCTCTTTTGCGGGTCAGCAAGAAACCCATCTAAACATTATTGGTATTGATGCTGTTTTTGATGCCATGAAAGACGTATTTGCGTCGCTGTTTAATGACCGAGCCATCGCTTATCGAGATCATCATGGTTTTGATCATAATAAGGTCGCGTTATCTGTTGGTATTCAGCGTATGGTGCGCAGCGAAACCGCGTCGTCTGGTGTTATGTTTACCATGGATACCGAATCGGGTTTTGAGGACGTTGTCTTTATTACCTCCTCTTATGGTTTGGGTGAAAGTATTGTTCAGGGTGCGGTAAATCCTGATGAGTTTTATGTTCATAAAGAGACCTTGGCTGCGGGTCGTCCTTCGATTTTACGCCGTAATTTGGGGGCGAAGGCCCTTAAGATGATTTATGGTGACGAAGGTGTGGCGGGCAAGTCGGTTGTTACTAAGCGAGTCGATCGTGAAGAGCGTCGCTTATTCTCAATTTCGGATGCGGAAGTTACCGAGCTTGCTCGACAGGCGGTGATTATTGAACAGCATTATAAGCGTCCAATGGATATTGAGTGGGCTAAAGATGCGGATGATGGCAAGTTGTATGTGGTTCAGGCACGTCCTGAAACCGTAAAAAGCCGTGTCGATAAAAATGTTATGGAACGTTATTTGTTGAAAGAAACAGGTAAGGTTTTGGTTGAAGGGCGCAGTATTGGCCATCGCATTGGCAAAGGTAAGGTTCGGGTTATCAAAGACATTGCCGATATGGATCAAGTCCAGCCAGGAGATGTTTTGGTTGCGGATATGACGGATCCTGATTGGGAGCCTGTCATGAAGCGCTCTGCCGCGATTGTCACGAATAGAGGTGGTCGTACCTGTCACGCGGCCATTATTGCTCGTGAACTGGGTATTCCAGCGATTGTTGGGTGTGAAGATGCGACCCGTGTTTTACAAGATGGCCAAGAGGTGACGGTTTCTTGTGCGGAAGGTGATACCGGCTTTGTATATCAAGGTGGATTGTCATTTGATATTAAAACCAATTCCGTCGAGTCCATGCCCGATCTGCCGTTCAATGTGATGATGAATGTCGGTAATCCAGATCGTGCTTTTGATTTCCAATCTTTGCCCAATGCCGGTGTCGGTTTGGCTCGTTTAGAATTCATCATTAATCGTATGATTGGGGTGCATCCGAAAGCCTTATTGAATTTTGATACTTTACCTGAAGAGGTGAAGTTCACTGTTGAGCGCCGTATTTCCGGTTATGCCAGTCCAGTCGATTTTTATGTTGAAAAGCTGGTTGAGGGTATTTCTACATTAGCCGCTGCTTTCTACGGTAAAAAAGTGATTGTTCGTCTTTCTGACTTTAAATCAAATGAATACGCCAACTTAATTGGCGGTCGTTTGTATGAGCCTGAAGAAGAAAACCCCATGTTAGGTTTCCGAGGTGCTTCTCGTTATATATCGGATCAATTCCGTGATTGCTTTGAGCTTGAGTGTCGCGCAATGAAAAAAGTCCGTGACGAAATGGGCTTTACTAATGTTGAAATTATGGTGCCGTTTGTGCGTACGGTTGATGAAGCGCGTCAGGTGGTTCAGTTACTGGCAGAGAACGGTCTTGTTCGTGGCGAAAACGGTTTGCGTTTGATTATGATGTGTGAGCTTCCTGCTAACGCTATTTTAGCTGAGCAGTTTTTAGAGCACTTTGATGGCTTCTCGGTAGGTTCAAACGATTTAACCCAGCTGACGCTAGGTCTTGATCGTGATTCTGGTATTATTGCGCACTTGTTTGATGAGCGTAATGAAGCCATTAAAATATTATTAATGAACGCCATCCAGGCGTGTAAAAAAGCGGATAAATACATTGGTATTTGTGGCCAAGGGCCATCGGATTATCCCGATTTTGCTAAGTGGTTGATGGAGCAGGGGATTGATAGTGTTTCACTTAATCCCGATTCTGTTCTAGATACTTGGTTCTTTTTAGCGGATAAAACCAATTAATGAAAAGTAGTAGCAAGTTTTTCCCGGTCACTTTATTTAAAGCAGACGTCATTGGCGATTTAACCGATGACGTTTATTTGGTTAAGCATGGCCGAGATGCTGACCCGAGTGTTCAGGTCGCCCTAAGTCATATTGGTATTTATGGCCAATCCAATAAAGGCAAGCAGCCCGTTGTATTGGTTCATGGTAGCTTTACTAATCGTGGTTTTTGGTTGTCGTCGCAAGGGATTGGTCTTGCGCGCTACTTGGTTGATTCAGGTTTTGATGTTTGGATTATGGAAATGCGGGGCCATGGTTTGTCGCCACGCAACTTGGCTTATAAAGAAAATAGCTTAGAGAAATATGCCTTAAGCGATGTTCCTGCAATCAATGAGTTTGTCATCGAAAAAACGGGCCTTAAGCCTGTTTGGATGGGGCACTCTATGGGGGGAGTATTGATTTCTACCGCGGTTGCATCCGGTGCTTTGCCAGAGATGCAGGTAGCAGGCATTGCTTTATTGGGCACTCAGATTGTTCGTAGGCGCTGGTTTCTTCAAATTCCTTTTGTATCATCTATGGGATCTTTATATTTTAATTTTAAAGCTGAGATGGATGGGCGAAAGCTTAAGATTGGGCCTGAAAATGAACCTGCGGGTATCGCCAAAGAATATTTGCGCTGGTTAGGTCTATTTGGTGGCTGGCGCTTCAGCAGTAATAAGACTTCGCTACTGGCAAAGTGGCAGGGTCTTGATTTACCTTTGTTGGCGATGGTTGGGCAGAATGATCAATCAGATCCTGTTAAATATTGTCAGCGTTTCTTTGAGCTTTGCGGTTCTGAAAATAAACAGTTTAAAATATTGGCTAAAGACCAAGGTTACAGTCGTGATTTTGGCCATGTCGATATGATTGTAAGTAAAGAAGCGGCGGCTGAGGTTTGGCCAGAGCTAAGTCAGTGGCTTGCTGAGATCAAGCCAATCGCTGCTTAGTATTAAGCAGATTATTAATTTAGTATTTGAAAATCAATAGGATTCAAAATGACACAATATATTACCCCAGATTTATGCGATGAGTATCCAGAGCTAGTACAGGTTGTTGAGCCTATGTTCAGTAACTTTGGCGGTAAAGACAGCTTTGGTGGCAAAATTGTTACGGTCAAATGCCATGAAGACAATTCTAAAGTAAAAGAACTGGTTGATACCGATGGTACGGGTAAGGTTATGGTTGTTGATGGCGGTGGTTCTTTACGTCACGCGCTATTAGGCGACATGCTAGCCGATAAAGCGGTTGCCAATGGTTGGGAAGGATTGGTTATCTATGGCTGCATTCGTGATGTTGATGTGATTATGCAGACGGATTTAGGTGTGCAGGCTTTGGCAACGAATCCATTGAAGACAGATAAGCGCGGCTTGGGTGATGTTGATGTGCCTGTTAAATTTGGTGGCGTTACGTTTGTTCCTGGCGAATATGTTTATGCTGATAACAATGGCGTTATTGTTTCTCCAACAGCGTTGAAAATGCCAAGCTAGTAGTGTGTATCGATGCTTTGTAATAAACGACTAAGCATAAAAAAGGCTGCCTAATTAGGCAGCCTTTTTTATGCTTCTTTTTAGCAACCAATATTATTGGTCGTTTTGACTGCTATCTGCTTCAGCTTGATTGCGCTTGCTGCGCGGATCATTGGCAGCGCGTACTGGCTGACGACGACGACGTGGGGCAGCCGCTTCTGATTTAGCAGGCACTTCTTGCTTAGGAGCTTCTTTAGCTGCTTCAGCCTTAGGCGTTTCTGCCTTGGGTGCTTCAACTTTAACAGGAGCTTCTTTAGCTACTTCAGCCTTAGGTGTTTCTGCCTTGGGTGCTTCAACTTTAACAGGAGCTTCTTTAGCTACTTCAGCTTTAGGTATTTCTGCCTTGGGTGCTTCAACTTTAACAGGAGCTTCTTTAGCGGCTTCAACTTTAGGTGTTTCTACCTTTGGCGCTTCTGCTTTAGCGCTCTCTTTCTTAGGCGTCGGCTTATCATCGGCTTTAATCGCAGCTTCAGGCTTCTCTTCATGAGCAGCCCAAGGCTTTGCTTTTTCACCAGCGGTTTCTTGCTTCGGTTCGGCCTTAACGTCTGTTTTAGTATCCGTTTTAGCTTCAGCAGGCTTGTTAGTAGCCGGGGCTTCTACCTTAACATCAACGGGCTTACTGGATTGCTCGGCATGAGTGACGGCTTCATTCTTCACAGATTCGTCAGTATTGCGATTGCGTTCTGGGCGATTGCGGCGACGCTGACCGTTATTGCGTGGTCTGCGAGGTGCTTTTTCTTGATTGTCATCATTTGAATTGCCTGCTTGTGCTTCAGGTTTCTTATTTTGACGATCGTTATCGCGCTTATCTTCACGCTTGTCGTTATCGCGCTTAGTATTTCGGCTGCGTGTATTTCGCGCTTCAGGCTTTTCACGACTTTCGTTACGGTCACGGTTTTCGCTAGGCTTACGCGTATTACGTTCACCGGACTTGTCATTGCGATCGTTGGTCTTCTCGTTGCGTTCAGGGCGCTCAGAGCGTTCGTTGCGACGATTGCTAGGTGTTTTGCGCGTATTGTTTGTGCTGCGAGCATTGCGGTTGTTGGTCGGCTTGCGAGCGCTTGGCTTAGGTTTCTCTTCGTTTGCTTCTTCACTGCTAAATAAGCTAGTGATGCTTTCTGAAAGCTTCTTGAATAGAGACTTTTGCGGTGCAGGGGCGCGAGCGGCAGCAACGGCTTTAACAGCAGCATCTTGACCTTTTGCAGGTTCTTTAACTTCGGCATCAATGCCAAAATCTACTTCCGGCTCAAAGTTTTGCTCATGGCTAGCTTGGCCAATCAAGGTATCGTCTGGGCGTAAGCGTGTTACTTCGTAATGAGGCGTATCCATGTGAGGATTTGGCAATACTACGATGCGAGCATTATGACGATTTTCGATGTCGGCAATGACTTCACGTTTTTCATTCAATAAGAACGAACCTACGTTTAGAGGAACTTCAGCACGAATCTGGCCCGTATTTTCTTTTGCTGCTTCTTCTTCGATTAAACGTAAGATAGAAAGAGAAAGAGACGGCAAGTCACGAACAATACCTGTGCCGCTACAGCGAGGGCAAACGTGTCCAGAAGTTTCACCTAAAGAAGGGCGCAAGCGTTGGCGAGACATTTCCATCAAACCAAAGCGAGAGATGCGGCCAACTTGTACACGAGCACGATCCATTTCTAGAGCGTTCTTTAAGCGGTTTTCAACTTCACGCTGGTTGCGGTTTGAATGCATATCGATGAAATCGATAACCACCAAGCCACCCATGTCGCGTAAACGCAGCTGGCGAGCAATTTCTTCAGCGGCTTCACAGTTCGTTGTGGTCGCCGTTTCTTCGATGTCTGCGCCTTTGGTTGCGCGGGCAGAGTTAATATCGATAGAAACAAGTGCTTCTGTAGGATCGATTACAATCGAGCCGCCAGATGGCAATTTAACTTCGCGCTGGAAGGCTGTTTCAATCTGGCTTTCGATTTGATAGCGATTGAAAAGAGGAACCTTATCTTCGTAAAGCTTGAATTTGCTTTCGTACTGAGGCATTACCTGCTGTACAAAACCAATCGCTTCGTCGTAAGCGGCTTGATTGTCGATTAATACTTCACCAATGTCTTGGCGTAAGTAATCACGAATAGCGCGGATAACAACGTTACTTTCTTGTAGAAGTAAGCAAGGGGCATTGCGACGCTCAGAAGCACCGTGAATCGCTTGCCAAAGCTGCATTAGGTAATCTAAATCCCATTGCAATTCTTCGCTAGAGCGACCGATACCTGCAGTTCGAACGATAACGCCCATGTCATCAGGAACCGTCACGCCTTTCATGGCTTCGCGTAGCTCTGTGCGTTCGTCACCTTCGATACGGCGAGAGATTCCGCCCGCGCGGGCGTTGTTAGGCATAAGAACCAAGTAACGACCAGCAAGGCTAACCATAGTGGTTAATGCCGCGCCTTTGTTGCCACGCTCTTCTTTATCAACTTGCACAATGACTTCTTGGCCTTCGCGCATTACTTCTTTGATGTTGATGCGGCCTGAGCCTGGGTTTTTGCTGAAGTAAGTTTTCGAGATTTCTTTTAATGGTAAGAAACCATGGCGGTCTGCGCCAAAATCTACGAAAGCCGCTTCAAGGCTAGGCTCGATACGGGTGATCTTGCCTTTATATATATTTGATTTTTTTTGTTCACGGGATCCAGATTCAATATCTAGATCATACAAACGCTGTCCATCAACGAGGGCAACGCGCAACTCTTCCGTTTGAGTTGCATTAATTAGCATTCTTTTCATGTTATATGTGTAGCTCTATGGCGTAAGCACACTAGGCAGCAGACCGTTTGTTGGTCCTCTATAGCAAAATCTTTATGGTTGCTTGATTCAATTAGTCCTGCGCTTGCCACCCTGTAAGTGGCCAGATTGATCTGATGGGCGTGGTGTCTATTTCTGCTTGGTAATGCCTTTTGGCCATCACCAACAATCCATAATTTGATAGTGAGATGCTGCCTGCGATGTTTGCGCATGGTTCATCTCAAATAAGCGATAAATGACCTGTACTTATATTCATTTGATCGCGATTCATTGTTATTCGTTTGCATAAAGAAGGTTTAATAATCGTTCTTCTTCTCTATACTGGCCGCTTAAAGGCTGCCGTTACCGCGTGTCAATGATTGAAAAAATTGAAATAATTGACACTGGGGCAGCGAATATAGCAACAAATAACAGTTGCGACAAACATTTAGAGCGAATTGAAAGCGATTTTATGCCAGCAGAATCTTACAATACTAACCAAGTAAACCTGATTACCATCGATGAAGATCATGATGGGCAGCGAATTGACAATTTCTTGCTCACTTTATTGAAGGGCGCGCCACGCTCTTTGATTTATCGGTTATTGCGCAAAGGGGAGGTGAGGATTAATAAAAAACGCGCTAAGCCTGTGCAGCGTTTGGCGATTGGTGACATCGTTCGAGTAGCGCCAGTAACGATCAAAGAGGTGTCTACAGATGAGGTTGTTGTGCCTACGACTCAGGCTGATATTATTAAAAATAGCATTTTATTTGAAGATGAGTTTTACATCGGCGTTAATAAACCAAGCGGTATGGCCGTTCATGGCGGCAGTGGTATTAAGCTTGGTTTGATCGAGTTGTTGCGCGCGATGCGTCCGCAGCAAAAATTTCTTGAGTTGGTTCACCGTTTGGATAGAGATACTTCGGGGGTGATTCTAGTCGCTAAGAAACGCTCTGCTTTGGTCGCTGTGCAAAAGCTATTTCAGGGCCAAAAAGCGATTGATAAGCGTTATCTTGCTTTGGTGCACGGCGAATGGCCTGATTTTCAAGATAAAGTTGATGCCCCTTTGAAGAAAAATGAAGTTCAAGGGGGAGAGCGGATGGTGCGGGTTGAAGATGATGGCAAACCATCATTAACCAAGTTCAAGGTGCTTGATCGTTCGAGCCGCTATACCTTAGTCGAGGCGAGACCCATTACCGGGCGCACGCATCAAATTCGCGTGCATTGCCAGTATGCGGGTTGCGGCATCGCCGGCGACCCGAAGTACCTGAATAAAGTAGAAGAGGCGGTTGATAAACAAGTCGGCATTAAGCGCTTGTGTTTACATGCTTATCGCTTGGCTTTTGTGCACCCGATGACTGAAGAGTTGTTAGAAATCACTTCGCCGTTGGAAGGTAAGTTTTTGAAATATAAAGAAAAAGAGGGGTTGAAATTTGATTTCTGATGCGACTTTAAATCAGCCTGTTGCTGAAGGTGTAAGCAGTAATAAGTATCGCGTTATTATCTTTGATTGGGATGGAACTTTGGTTGATTCCACCGCTCGAATTGTAGATAGTATGCAAATTGCTGCTGCGAGTGTCGAGCTGCCCACGCTGACCGATTATGCGATTCAGCAGATTATTGGCTTGGGTTTGCCAGAGGCTCTCAGAAGATTGTGGCCACACATTACGGCGACGGAGCTTGAATTAATGCGCACGCATTATTCGGCGAATTTTTCATTTCATAGTGATGTTCATGTGGACTTTTTCCCGAGCGCTCATGATTTTTTTGCTGAACTGCAATCGCTAGGGTATATATTGGCCGTAGCGACAGGAAAAACCCGACGAGGTTTGGATGAGATGCTTGATAGTATGGCGGTGCGTGATGTGTTTGCAATCACTCGTTGTGCTGACGAAACAACATCAAAGCCTGATCCGCATATGTTGAATGAAATTCTTGCAGAGCTGAATCTTTCGAGTGAGCAGGCATTAATGGTGGGTGATACCAGTTTTGATCTTGATATGGCACGAGCAATTAATATGGATGCTGTGGGGATGACTCATGGTGCTCATGATAGTGAAACTTTGTTATTATCGGGTGCAAAATCCTTGTGCCACGATTTAAATGATTTATTAGATTGGATAAAAAGTAATGGATAACCCGAATAAAATTGATTACCCCGATTCTACAAAAGAGTGGAAGTTGATCGAGAAGGTTGTGACAGGTCTTCAAGACGAGCAACGTAAGTCACGTCGCTGGGGAATATTTTTTAAATTGGCGACACTGGCTTATGTACTGTTCATTATTATGATGATTGGTAAGTCGGCAGAAGGTGTCGTAAATAATACGGGTGAGCCTTATACCGCCATTATTGAAGTAAATGGTGTTATTGCGGCAACAGAGCAAGCGAGTGCGGATAATATTATTACCGCTTTGCGTGATGCGTTTGATGATGAGCAGGTTCTTGGTATTGTTCTGCGAATTAATAGCCCTGGTGGTAGCCCTGTGCAATCAGGGTATGTTTATGACGAAATTAAGCGCCTCAAGCATACTCGTGATTTACCGGTTTATGCTGTAATTGTCGATCTTGGTGCTTCTGGCGCTTATTATATTGCGGCGGCGGCGGATGAGATTTATGCAGATAAGGCAAGTTTAGTAGGCTCTATTGGTGTGGTTGGTTCTAGCTTTGGCTTTACTGGCGCGATGGAGAAATTCGGCATAGAGCGCCGTTTATATACCTCGGGAGATCATAAAGGGTTCTTGGATCCTTTCTCACCCGAAAATCCTGAAGAGAAAGAATTTTGGCAGGGTGTATTAAAAGTTACTCATAATCAGTTTATTGAACAGGTACGCTTGGGTCGCGGGGATCGCTTAAAAGAAACCCCTGATATGTTTAGTGGTTTGGTCTGGTCGGGCGAGCAGGCGGTGGAAATGGGGCTTATTGATGGCTTATCTTCGACAAGTCAGTTAGTTCGCACTAAATTTAATAGCGAAGAAGTGGTAAACTTTACTCGTCAGCCTGATCCTTGGGAATCACTAGTGCAGAAATTAGGTGCTAGTATCGGTGCAGGTCTAGCAACCGTTGTAACGGCTCCTAGCCTTCAGTTGCATTGATTTGCATAATAAATATCGAAAAAAAGGTTAAATAATTTTGACACAGGATAAGCGGATGCCTATTATGTCGCCATCTATGGCTGAGGCAGCCTTACCTAAACGTTTAGATGCCATAAGATTTGTAGATAATGAAACGGTTTTAACTGGATCATTAGATGTGAATTTATTTAAACGTTTTCAGGAAGCCGTCGAAGATGTGAATGGGCCAGTTGATTATAAATTGGCTTTTCAGCGTGATGCTGATGATCACATGTTCATTGATGGCGAGTGCTCAACAAAAGCTACCATGGTATGCCAGCGTTGCTTGGATGCTGTGGTACTCGATGTGCGAGGGGAGTTCCAGGTTGGATTAGCCTTCTCTGATGAGAAAGCGAAACATCTGCCCAAGCAGTACGAACCGGCAATAATGGATCACAATGGAAACATTGATCCATGGGAGCTGGTTGAAGATGAGCTAATATTAGCGCTCCCTATGTTTGCATATCATGCAGACGGTGAGTGCGAGATAAAACAGCCTAAGGCTGAAACGGAACCGGTTGAAGCTACGGAAAAAAAGGATAATCCTTTTGCCGTACTACAACAGTTAAAATCGAAATAGCGTTAAGTTAGGAGCCTACAAAAATGGCTGTTCAAAAAAGTAAAGTAACTCGTTCACGTCGTGGTCAGCGTCGTTCTCACGATGCTCTAGAGTCTGCAACTCTATCTACAGATCAAACGACTGGTGAAATTCACCGTCGCCACCACGTAAGCGCTGATGGCTTTTACCGTGGTAAAAAAGTCGTGGAGACTGGTAACGACGAATAAGTCATGACGTTTACTCTAGCAGTAGACGCTATGGGCGGGGACTTAGGTCCCCGCGTTACTTTTAAAGCAACGCAGCAAATTCTTGCTGAGCGTAGCGATCTTTCTATTCATTTCTATGTCGCCTCTACAGAATCTACTTGGTTAGATACTGAAATAAATTCCTCTTTTGATTCCATAGAAATAAAATCTCGTTTTCATGTCCATTATTGCGAGCAATCTGTTGAAATGACAGATAAGCCTTCTCATGCTTTGCGCCGCAAGCAAAAATCTTCAATGGCCTTGGCCTTAAAAAGTGTGGCAAGCAACGAATCTCAAGCGTGTGTCAGCTGTGGTAATAGTGGTGCTTTGTTAGCGTTATCTCGCTATATTTTATCGACCTTTATTGATATTGATCGCCCAGCAATGGCAAGAGATATTCCTACGGCCAGAAAACCCTTATTGATGTTAGATCTTGGTGCCAATATTGATGTTGGGGCGGATGGCTTGTATCAATTTGCCGTATTAGGCGCTGCTTGGCGAAAAGCACAAGGTCTTGAAAACCCAAGTCTTGGTTTACTTAATGTGGGTAAAGAAGCCAGCAAAGGCACAGAAGAAATTCGCCTAGCAGGTCAATTGATTTCAGACATCGCTGGCATTGATTATGTGGGTTTTGTTGAAGCAGATGAGCTTTATAAGGGCGAGCTAGATGTGGTGGTATGTGATGGTTTTCATGGCAATATCGCATTAAAAACCAGTGAAGGCCTATTGGCTTTTGTGTCGCAGCAATTTGATTTAATGCTGAGTTCAAATTTATCCGGCCGTATCCTATCGTTTTTTACCAATCCTATTGTTGAGCGCTTTAAGCGCCAGCTTAACCCCGTTACGCACAGCGGCGCTTTGTTATTGGGTGTTAATGGCTTGGTTGTGAAAGGGCATGGCAACTCTGATCAAGAGGCTTTTTACCAAACAATTTGCTACGCATTGACGCAAGCTGAATCTGGAAGCCCTTCTCGAATTGCTGATGTTCTTGATGATATGGCAAATTCAGCCATCTAAGTCTCATTTTAGCTTGGCTAGTGTTCGATTTATAAACAATATAATAAAAAATTTCATCCGTTCGAAAAATTCACTGCTCTAGTGCCTGAGCTTCTCTTTACTGTAATTTTTTTTCCCTCATAATAAACACAAGTTATTTAAACAGTATGGGTGAGGTCTTGATGAAGCAGGTTGTTTTATATTTTCCAGGGCAAGGGGCTCAGCAGCTAGGTATGTTGGCTGACCTTGCAGAACAATATCCTGTGATACAAGAAACATTCGAGCAAGCATCACGTGCGATAGATCAAGATTTGTGGGCATTGGTACAAAATGGTCCTGCAGAAGAACTTAACTTAACTTACAATACTCAGCCTATCTTGGTGGCTGCCAGCGCGGCTATTTGGAATGTTATTCAGCAAGAAGTCGGTAGCGATATTCAAGTTGTAGCGGCCGCAGGTCATTCCGTTGGTGAATATTCTGCACTTTATGCTGCGGGAATTCTTTCTTTACAAGATGCGGTTCGTTTGGTGAAGACGCGTGGTGAGTTAATGGATAACGCCGTACCTGCTGGTGAAGGTGGTATGGCGGCAATTTTAGGTTTGGATAGCGATCAAATTCAAGCGGTTTGTACGGAGGCGAGTTCAGCTGGGGTTGTTGAACCGGCAAATTATAACGCACCAGGGCAAATTGTTATTGCAGGAACAGCCGCAGGCATTGCGCAGGCTTGCATTGTGGCAAAAGAAGCGGGTGCAAAACGCGCGCTGCCCTTACAGGTCAGTGGTCCTTTTCATTCGTCATTAATGCGCCAAGCGGCAGAGCCTTTTGTTGATGCGCTGAATAATGTTGAGTGGTCTGAAGCCAAATTTGATGTTTACCACAATGCTAATAACAAGGTCAGCTCTATTGCTGATATGAAACAGCGCTTAGTTGAGCAGCTGTACAGCCCGGTAAACTGGATTGGTGCTATTGAAGCGTCTTGTGCTGGGGCTGAACTGGCCATTGAGGTAGGGCCTGGCAAGGTGATTACTGGCTTGAATAAACGCATTAATAAAGAATTATCGACGCTGTCGTCGGGCGATAGTGCCAGTTTTGAAAAGCTATTAAGTGCAATTAAAGGCGAAGGATAATGTCAGACAAAAAACTCGCACTGGTGACAGGTGCAAGCCGAGGTATTGGTAAAGGCATTGCTGAAACATTAATTGCCCGTGGCTATAAAGTGGTCGGTACCGCAACGTCTGAGTCAGGCTGCGAGCAGCTAAAGCAAGATTTACAGGCCTTGGGGTCTGAGCATGATGCTTTTGTGCTAAATATTTCTGATTCCGAGCAAGTAAATGCGGCGATAGCAGCATTCTTAGCTCAGCATGGTACACCTTTTGTCGTGGTGAATAATGCAGGCATCACGCGTGATAATATTTTTATGCGAATGAAAGACGATGAATGGTTGGATGTGATTAATACCAACCTTTCAGGAGTGTATCGAGTTTGCAAAAGCTTAATTAAGCCGTTGATAAAAGCCCGCGAAGGCCGCATTATTAACATTAGCTCAATTATAGGGACTACGGGCAATGCTGGGCAGGTTAATTATTCGGCTGCAAAAGCAGGTCTAGAGGGTTTGACACGCTCTTTGGCACAAGAGATTGCGAGTCGGAATATTACGGTTAATGCAATTGCTCCAGGATTTATTGCTACAGATATGACAGATGGCTTGCCAGAAAATCAAAAAGAAGCCATCCTAGCGTCCATCCCTATGAAACGTATGGGCGCAACACACGAAATTGCGGGCAGCGTTGCTTTTTTAGCAAGTGACGATGCTGCATATATTACAGGCCAAACCATTCATGTGAATGGTGGCATGAACATGGGTTAATGAACTAGGAAGTAAAACATGAGTAACATTGAAGAACGCGTAAAGAAAATTGTAATCGAACAACTTGGCGTTAAAGAAGAAGAAGTTAAGTCTTCATCGTCTTTCGTTAATGATCTAGGTGCTGATTCTTTAGATACAGTAGAGTTGGTTATGGCGCTTGAAGAAGAATTTGAAACTGAAATTCCAGATGAAGATGCTGAGAAGTTGACCAGTGTTCAAGAAGCTATCGACTACATCATTGCACATTTATAATCGTGTGCTTTCAATGATGTATTGATATCGGGATTATCATATTTAAATCTTCATGAGTTCATTTGTGAGCTCTATTTATGATAATTTCATAAAAAGCCGCCTCTTATTTAGATCGCGGCTTTTTTATTATCTACTGTTGCAAAAATTGAATAGATTGAAGAAAAAACAGCAGGCGGATAAAAAAATGAGTAGAAATATTTTTGTCATATTATTTTCATAATATAGTTAATTTGTATTAAGTTTTAGCAATTGCTAGATCGGGAGATCGCTTATGGGTTCGCGTCGAGTCGTCGTTACAGGTTTAGGTATGGTCAGCCCGCTGGGCAATACTGTTGATGCAAGCTGGCAGTCATTAATTGCCGGTAAAAGCGGTATTCGTAAAATTGAAACATTTGATACTGAGGGTTTTGCTACCCAGATATCAGGTCAAATAAAAGACTTTGATATTACTCAGTATGGTTTAACGACAAAAGATGCACGCAAAGTTGATATCTTTATACAATACGGTTTAGCCGCGGCTTTTGAAGCAATGAAAGATTCTAAATTGGATGATTTAGCTTCTCAAGCCGTTGATGCCAATCGTATTGGGGTTGCCGTGGGTTCAGGTATTGGAGGTATCAGTACGATTGAACAAACGGTATTGGATTTGGATAAAAAAGGCCCGCGTCGAGTCTCTCCTTTCTTTATTCCTGCCAGTATTGTCAATATGGCGGCCGGTAATATTGCCATCCAGTACGGTTTGAAAGGCCCTAATTTTTCTATTGCAACGGCGTGCACGACCGGCACACATAATATTGGTTATGGTGCGCGTACTATTGCGTATGGCGATGCCGATGTCATGGTAGTTGGTGGTGCTGAAATGGCTACGTGTCCTGCTGGCGTGGCTGGATTTGCTGCAGCGCGTGCAATGTCTACGCGCAATGATGATCCTACAACAGCCAGTCGTCCTTGGGATAAAGATCGAGATGGCTTTGTTCTTGGTGATGGGGCTGGCGTTTTAATATTAGAAGAATATGAACATGCCAAAAAGCGTGGCGCTAAAATTTACGCTGAATTAGCAGGATTTGGTATGAGTGATGATGCTCATCATATTACGAGTCCACCAGAAAATGGCAGCGGTGCACAAGCAGCGATGCAAAATGCGTTGAATGATGCTGATATGAAAGCAAGCGATGTGCAGTATATTAATGCTCATGGCACATCAACTCATGCGGGTGATATTGCTGAAACAGCGGCCATTCATGGTATATTTGGCGATCAAGCGGATAAAGTAGCAGTTTCTTCTTCTAAGTCTATGACGGGGCACTTGCTAGGGGCCGCAGGAGCGATTGAAGCTATTTTTACAATTAAAGCAATTACCGATAGCATTGCTCCTCCAACGATAAACTTGGATGAGCCTGGGGAAGGATGCGATTTAGATTACATCCCTCATGTTGCTCGTAAAATGAATATCGATGCGGCAATTTCAAATTCTTTCGGTTTTGGCGGCACTAACGGATCGCTTATTTTTAAAAAGTACGTCTAAATACTAACGTCGCAATAATAAGGTGCTCTTGAATTTGTTATTTTTAAACGGTGAATGGGTCGATCAAGAAGATCAGGTAATTAATTTTCAGGATCGAGCTTTTCATTATGGTGATGGTGTTTTTGAAACATTACGCATTCATAAGGGCGTTATTCCTACCTGGGAGTTTCACCGCCAACGTTTATTAAAGGCACAAGAAACGTTAATGCTTCCTTTGAGTGATTTTTTCTTGCAATGGCCTCAGTTTGTTGAAAAACATATTGAAGCAATCGATTCAGCTTGCGCCAAACTTGTTATTAGTCGCGGCATCGGACCAAGAGGGTACCGCCCACCGAATCCGGCAGTGATCAATTGGTGGCTGCAGATAAGTGAATTGCCCGCTACCAGCCTTAATGCGAAGCAGCATGGCAAAGCATTAACACTTTGCCATCATCCCTTATCTCGCCAGCCTGTACTTGCTGGGTTAAAACATTTAAATCGTCTTGATCAAGTGATTGCCCGCTCAGAATGGGGTGATGTAGCGGAATTTGATGAAGGTATTATGTTCAATCTTGATGGCCATGTTGTTGAGTGCACCATGTCGAATATATTTTGGATGGAAGGACAACAAATATTCACACCAGATCTCAGTCAAGAGGGGGTTGATGGTTGTGTTAGACGCTGGCTGATCAAGCATCAACTTACTTCTGATTATCCTGTGCAAATTATAAAATCCGTTAACTTAGAACGTCTTTTATCGGCTGATGCTGTTTTTATTAGCAATAGCTTAAGTGGCATTCAAAGTATTAGTCTTATCGCTGGCAATAAAATTCCTGTCTCTGACTCTGTGAGTAAGCTAGCGTCTGAATTTAATGGCTATTATACGTAATACTTCATTTGCGGCTTGATTAATCGAATACTGCGCTAACAATAAATATTAGAAAATGGTTTAAAAGAATGATTAAAAAAATAGTTCTATTATCTGCACTCCTGTTAATCCTTTTTAGTGCTGGCATAATTTATCTAGTACAAAAACCATTGCAAGCACCCGCAGGGCAGGATGTTATTAGCCTGCAAATCAATCAAGGACAAACACTGTCTGCATTAGCTTATTCCTGGCAGCAGCAGGGTTGGTTGCCTTCTGCTCGATTATTATTGTTGCAAGCTAAGCTATTTAATAGCGCTAAGCATATTAAGCCTGGCGAATATGACGTGCCTGAAAATACCAATATGTTGCAGCTATTAACGCTGTTAACCAAAGGCTCGAATAAACGTTATCGAGTTAGCTTTATCGAAGGGACTCAGCTAAAGGATGCATTATTGAGCCTAGCGAATGCTGAAAAATTAATACAAGATGTGCAGCCATTAACCGTGGCGAAAGTACAGACCTTGCTTCAGCTTGATAAGCTGCCTGAAGGTTTAATCTACCCTGATACTTATATTTACCAGTCGGGGGATTCGGTATCTTCAATTTTACAGCAATCGCATCAGCGTTTGCAGAAAGTATTGAATGAAGAATGGCAGGCCTATGAATCGGCACAAGGGAAGAAGTTGCCTTATCAATCCGCTTATGAAGCGTTAGTAATGGCGTCTATTGTAGAAAAAGAAACGGGGCAAGCACATGAACGCCCTGAGATTGCAGGGGTTTTTATCCGCCGCTTGCAAAAAAATATGCGTCTAGAAACTGACCCTACTGTTATTTATGGCCTCGGGGAGTCTTTTGATGGTAATTTGCGTAAAAAACACCTGCGTGATCGCAGTAACCCTTATAATACCTATCGTAATAAAGGCCTTCCACCCACGCCTATTGCATTAGCCGGGCGGGAAGCTATTCATGCAGCATTGAATCCAGATGCTGGGCAAAGCCTATATTTTGTAGCGAAAGGGGATGGCAGTCATTATTTTTCGACATCGCTTGAAGAGCATAATCGTGCAGTAAGAAAATATCAGATATTCAGACGCAGTAAAGAATATCGCTCGGCACCGGCCATCAATTAATTCGCTTTATTGTAAAAGAAACAAGCAGACACCTATTATGAGTACAGATATTTATCGAAGTGATAAGTTGGGGAAATTTATCACGTTTGAAGGCGGCGAAGGTGTTGGTAAATCGACCAATATTGAGTTTTGTCGAAACCTTCTTCAGCAGCAAGGCATAGAGGTGTTGGTTACTCGAGAGCCAGGCGGCACCGAAATTGCTGAAATAATTCGAGAGGAACTGTTAAAAAAAACGCACTCTGAGCGCATGAGTGATGTGACTGAATTACTGTTGGTTTTTGCGGCTCGCGCTCAGCATATTGAAGCATTCATTAAGCCCGCCCTTGAACGTGGTTGCTGGATATTGTGCGACCGCTTCACGGACTCGACAATTGCCTATCAAGGTTTTGGTCGAGGTTTAGAAGTTGAATTAATTGAACAATTAAAAATCATTGCACAGCAAGGCATTGAGCCTGATAAAACTTTTTTATTGGATGCTCCTGTCGATGTTGGCATGGGGCGCGCCCGCTCAAGAGGGCCGGCGGATCGTTTTGAAATCGAACAATTAGACTTTTTTAATCGAGTTCGTGAAGGCTTCTTATCCATCGCAGCGTCCTCGCCTGTGCGTATTGAAATGATCAATGCCGCGCAATCGCTAACGGCTGTACAATCTGATTTGCAGGCAGCCGTTAATCAGCTGTTAAACGCAGCGAACGCTTAAGGCACTCACAAATGGCTATAGATGAAGCAGAGCTTGCAGAGCAGGGGCGTTTTGCCCGAAAGGTCTTATTGCAAGATATTCCCTGGAATACAGAAATTTTTAATGACTTGGTTGAGCGTTATTATGGTGCTGGATTACCTCATGCCTCGCTATTGCTAGGCAATGAAGGGACAGGTAAAAGGCCACTAGCCTATCGCTTGGCTAAGTTTTTGTTGTGCAAATCCCCAAACAAAAAACAGACTAAACTGAGTTCTTTTTGCGATAACTGCCACAGTTGCCAATTAATGGACGCAGGCAGTCATCCTGATTATTTTGTTTGTGATCAAGAAGCCAAAGGCAAGCAAATAAAAATCGACCTGGTGCGTAAAGTTAATGACTTTTTAGCTAAAACACCTCAGATTTCGGCCTGTCAGGTTGTGCAAATATACCCTGTTGAAGCTATGAACTTGAATGCTTCAAATGCGCTACTAAAAACCCTTGAGGAGCCATCAGGAGAAAGCTATTTATTTTTAATGGCGGAGCGTTTGGGGTCGGTATTGCCTACGATTCGAAGTCGTACTCAGCGCATTAATTTACACCCACCAGCAATGGAACTCGCGCTTTCTTGGTTGTCTGAACAAATGCCAGGGACAGCAGCAGATGATTTAACTCAAGCATTAAGGCAGTGTGGTGGCGGGCCATTAAAAGCTCAGGCTTGGCTGCGAAATGGTTTATTAGCGCAAGATTCTGCTTATATAAATTTAATGCAAACTTGGCTTGGTGGCAGTCAGCCGCTACAAGATGTTAGCCGAGGACTGTCTAAATATGAGTTGCTTGATACGATTAATTGGTGGGCCAGTTTTAGCTTGGATATCATGAAAGTGGGGATGGGAGCGGAAGCCCATCAGCTTAGCCACCCGCATCAACTTGAATGGTTTCAACAGCTTGCCGCTACCGTCTCGCGTTTAAAACTGTTAACCTTACAGCATAAATTACAAGAAATTGCAGGTCGACTTGCCGCGGGGCAAGGAAACTATAATCCATCGCTTCTAATAGAGTCTATGCTATTGGATTGGCAGCAATCATTTTCATCATAAGAGGTTAACATGAACCCAAGAAGTGGCATTTTATCGCTCACAATCAAAGATAAAGCGGTGCTCTATGCAGCCTACATGCCCTTTATACAAGGGGGTGGCTTGTTTATTCCAACCGGTAAGCAATATGAATTGGGCGAAGAAGTTTTTATGTTGCTAAAACTGATGGATGAGCCAGAGAAAATTCCTGTTGCAGGCAAAGTCGTCTGGCTTACACCGAAAGGGGCTCAGGGTAACAAGGTCGCAGGAATTGGTGTACAGTTTACCGGCGACGATACCATGGCTAAGAACAAGGTTGAGACTTATTTGGCAGGGGCGCTTCAGTCTGATCGCCTTACTCATACGATGTAGAATGAAATGCTTAATTCATATTAGAAAATAGGCCTCTGGTGATTTCAAAATTACCCCGCTGGGTAGAATACGGTTCCTTTATATTAGCCCTAGTTGCAGGGCTGATTAACGCCATTGGCTTGCTAGGTTTTAAGCATCAATCGATTTCACACTTATCAGGTACCGCGACCTTGCTCGGTACGGGGTTGGTGAATACGTCTTTTCTTGATAGCTATTATTTGTTTTTAATATTAATCAGCTTTCTTATTGGCTCTGCCATTTCTGGATTTTTTTTACGCAGTGGCTCATTAAAATTAGGGCGAAACTACAGCGCCTTACTCACTCTAGAAGCGTTATTGCTTATCGCAGCGGTCTACTTTTTGACGGGTGATTCTTTATATGGACACTATCTAGCCTCGGCGGCTTGTGGTCTGCAAAATGCGCTGGCCACTACGTTCAGTGGGGCTGTTGTCCGCACAACGCATGTCACCGGCATTTTTACGGACTTAGGCCTTATGTTTGGCGCGAGGTTAAGAGGTCAGCGTTTCGATGGTCGAAAGGCATCTTTATTCATGCTGATTATTTTAGGTTTTATTATTGGCGGTACTGTGGGGGCTTTTCTTTTTCCCATTTTAAAATTTGAAGCTTTGTTTATTCCTGCTGGAATCTGTTTACTATTAGCCTTGTCTTACTCTGTTTATACTGGCAAAACTCGGATAATTTAGTTTCAAATAAGCGTTTGTAATACTTGAATTGCTTTCTCCATGCACGCTGTCGTTGTATGCACATGGGGTGAAAAACGAACTCCACCTCCGCGGTTTGCGCACACGACATTATTTTTCATAAGCTCTTGATAGAGCATTGCTGAGTCAATACCCGAAAATCTAAATGTTAAGATGCCAGCGCGAACGCTTGGGTTTGCCGGTGATAATATTTCAGCGCCTAAATCTTGCAGTTTTTCTAACAAAAAAGCATGATTATATTCAATGCCTTGAGCAACGTATTTAAGTCCTATCTGTAGCAGTAAATCAATACTGGCTTCAAGTGCATAACCCGCTAGCATATTGGGGCTACCACATTCAAAGCGCTGAGCAGTATCAGCAGGCTGCCAATGTTTAATCGAGAAATCTCCAGCCCCTTTGATCATGTGCCAGCCGTATTGGTAAAGATTTAAATTCTCGATGTGGTTTTGTTTGACAAAGAAAAAGCCTAGTCCTTCTGGTCCGAGCATCCATTTATGACCATCAGCCATAGCGAAATCGATGTGCCAGTCATCGCATTTAAATTCCATCGCGCCAACGGCTTGTATTGCATCCACACAAAATAAAACGTTATTGGCATAGCAAGCTTGTCCCAATTTCGCTAAATCTAACTTAATACCAGAGGCATATTGCACAGCGCTCACGGAAATTAATTTTGGCTTGGCAGTCATGGATTCTATAGCGGCTAATATTTCAGCTTCTGGATCTTCTACAGAGATATGGATTTGTTGAACGATTACGCCAAATTTTTGGGCAAGTGATTCCCAAACAATTCGGTTGGAGGGAAATTCATCATCGCTAATCAATACGATATCACCGGCCTGCCAATCTAAGCCGTAAGCGACAAGCGATAATGCTTCTGACGTGTTTTTAACCAATGCGACGCAGTTAGGGTTTTTACTTCCCACGAGTGTCGCTAATTTACTGCGTAAATCTTGATCTTTTTTTAACCAAGTTAAGTACCCTTGAGCGCCTGTTTGGCAATTTTCTTCAGCGAATTTTTGCACGGCATCACGGGTACATCTTGGCCAAGGAGAAACCGCTGCGTGATTTAAATACAGGCAGTTGTCGTTAACTGGAAACTGTTCAGACAGTTTTTTTAGGATTTCAGGCGATAAAGGCATGTATTTAGAACTCATTTCCAACGACTCATTGATTATCAAGACAGTAACAAAGATACTTGAGGTTTGGTTTTTCACCCCAATATAGTTTTAGCATATAGCGTTAATAATTTAGCTTTACGCATGAAGCATACAACAATGTACAGAAAGAGGCACAACAAGATATGACTCAGGTTAAGTCTGCGTTTGAATTTATCAGCAGTACAGAAGTAAGTTCCCTTAATTTAACCGTTGAGCATTATCAGCATAAACAGACCGGTGCCGTTCATTATCATCTCGCGTCTGACAATCAAGAAAAAGTATTCATGGTTGCTTTGCGCACCATGCCAAAAGACAGTACCGGTGTTGCACACATTCTTGAACACACCGCGCTGTGTGGCAGTGATAAATATCCGGTACGTGATCCCTTCTTCATGATGACACGCCGTTCACTCAATACCTTTATGAACGCTATGACCAGCAGTGATTGGACGGCATATCCGTTTGCGTCTCAAAATGATAAAGATTTTGATAATTTATTGAGTGTTTATCTGGATGCCGTTTTCTTTGCGCGTCTAGATGAATTGGATTTTGCTCAAGAAGGTCATCGTGTTGAATTTGAAGAGATGGAAAATCCTGAGTCTGATCTCGTCTATAAAGGCGTAGTATTCAATGAAATGAAAGGGGCGATGTCTTCCCCTGTTAGTCAGCTTTGGCAAAAAATCAGCAAGCATTTGTTTCAGACCAATACTTACCACTATAACAGTGGTGGCGAGCCTTCTGAAATCACCAACTTGTCGTATGATCAGTTGAAGTCTTTTTACAAAAGCCACTACCATCCAAGTAATGCTATTTTCATGACGTTTGGTGATATGGATGTGGCCGAGCTGCATGAGAAAATCGATCAGCAGGCTTTGGCTAAGTTCGAAAAGCAAGAATACCAATGGTCAGTGCCATTAGAACAACGTCTTGCTGCGCCAGTTCGTATTGAAGAATCTTACGCTGTCGAGACAGACGATGAAGAAGCGTTGAATCATAAAAGCCATCATGTGATTGCATGGTTGCTTGGGGAATCGGCGAATTTAAAAGAACAGCTAGAAGCGCATCTGCTATCGCAGCTTTTATTAGATAATAGCGCCTCCCCACTGCGAAAAGCGCTAGAAAAATGCGAATTTGCATCAGCGCCTTCGCCTATGTGCGGGCTCGAAGACTCCAATCGTGAAATGAGCTTCATGTGTGGTATTGAAGGCAGTAATGTTGCAGATGCTGACGCATTTGAAGCGCTGGTCTTTGAAATTCTCAATGAAGTGGCTGAAAAGGGCGTTGAGCAAAAAGAGATTGATTCTGTCTTGCATCAATTAGAATTTCATCAGCGTGAAATCGGTGGCGATAGTCATCCTTATGGCATGCAGCTTATTTTTAGCGGCATGAGTGCGGCGACACATTATGGTGACCCTGTTGCCATGATTAATATCGAGCCTGCATTAGCAGCGCTAAAAGAAGACGCGAAAGACCCACAATTTGTACAAAACTTGATTAAAGCATTATTGCTCAACAATCGTCATTTTGTGCGCTTAACATTACGCCCTGATCGTGAATTAGGGGCGGAAGAATTACGCATAGAAAAGTCTAAATTGACTAAAATGAAAGCGGCATTAAGCGCAGAAGATGCACAGGCTATTGTGCAGCAAGCGCTAGACTTAAAAGCTCGCCAAGAGCAAGAAGACGATGGTGATCTTTTGCCTTCTGTTGGCCTTGCGGATGTGCCAGCAGAAATTAAATACCCAGAACCTGATGACCAAGCGATACGCAAAGCTGCAGCGTTAGCCGACAATTTCACCAGTTACAGTACAGGTACTAACGGCATTGTTTATCAGCAGTTAATCAGTAATTTACCGGCATTAAATGCTGAAGAATTACAGTTACTTCCATTGCTAGGTTATACCTGGACGGAAGTCGGCGCGACAGGCAGTTATCTAGAGCAACAGCAAAAGCAAGCGGCTTATTGTGGGGGTATTTCAAGTTACGCCAGCATTAAGCCAAAAGCAATGAGTAGTGATAGTCAAGACGATGAAATGCTGGCTTATTATACGTTCTCGGGCAAGGCGCTCGCGAGTAATCAGCAAGAGTTTAGTGAGCTGATGCGTGAAACTGCTTTGCAAGCAGACTTCTCTGATGTTGAACGTATTGGTGAGTTAGCCGAGCAAATTAGTGCTCGTCGCTTGCAAGGCATTACAGGAAATGGCCATGGTTTGGCCATGCAAATTGCCGCCGCTCAGGTGACTGAACACGCTGCTATGATGAGCGATATCTCAGGTTTACCATTAACACAACGCTTAAAAAATACGTTCGGTCAAAGCTCGACAGATCAAGCGACGCAATTAGCGAGTGATCTTCAGTCGCTTCAGCAAAAAGTAATTAGTCAGCCGACTGAAGTCTTATTGATTCAAGATAAAGATCAATTGAATGCGCATGCTCAATCAGTTTCTGCTTGGCAGCAAGACTATTCAGAATCTGCGTTTAATATTCAGCCAGAAGATGCGAAAAGGCTGGCGAGCAGTGCGGTGCATAATTACTGGATGGTCGATAGCCAGGTTAATTTCTGCGCCATGGCTTTTCCAACGGTGAATCAGCTTCACCCAGATGCTCCGGCACTGTCGGTTGCCGCAGGCATTTTACGCAATGGCTTCTTGCATACAGCCATTCGTGAGCAGGGAGGGGCTTATGGCGCAGGCGCTAGCCAAGATTCTACATTAGGTATTTTTAAATTTTATTCTTACCGAGATCCACGCATTGAAGGAACGTTTGCCGATTTTAAAGCGTCTCTCTCTTGGATATTGAATGATGCCAAGGATGAGAGCTTGGTTGAGCAATCAATCTTAGGCATTATTGGTTCGATGGATCGCCCAAGCTCTCCGGCGGGTGAAGCAAAATCCATTCATCATGCCTTAAAGGCAGGACGTACGCCTGAACGTCGTTTATCGTACCGCCAAGGTCTATTAGCGGTCACTTTAGCCGATGTTAAGCGTGTTATAGAATGCTATCTATTAGGCACGGAAGGCAAAAAAGCGGTGCTTGCACCTAAGGGCACGGCCGACATTGCTGCTAAATTAGGATTGAATGCTATTGAGCTCTAGATTAGAATGATTCTCAATATCTAAACTTATTTATAATCGTGTTTTTAAGCCGCGACTCTATTTAACTTGTAATTAGAGAGCGGCTTTTATATTTGTATGCAGGAATAACTTATTATGATGTCTTGGCATAAAACAGTTTCAGCGATGTTATTCGCTTCTGCTGTGGCTTCTTTGTCAGCCCCCAGCTTTGCGACACAAGCGACTTTAACAGAAAGCCAAAATGCAATTGCCGCCGATGCGCGACAAGCCGTTAATTCGCAAAACAAAGTGAATAAACTGGATGATGATTACCAAGCATTGTTGCAAGATTATCGTGCAACAAATGGCGAAATTGATCAGCTTAAACTGTACAACCAGCAAATGAGTAAGATTGTTGCTAATCAAGAAAGTGAACTGTCTAAGATTGATCAGCAAATTCGTGATATTGAGTTTACTGAGCAAGGCATTCTACCCTTAATGAGTCAGATGCTGGATGCGTTAGAGCAGTTTAACGATTTAGACCTTCCATTTTTGATGAAAGAACGTGAAGTGCGTTTGGCTAAATTACGAGAATTAATGACCAGAGCTGACATCACAGTCTCTGAAAAATACCGCCGTGTATTAGAAGCCTTTCAAATTGAAGTTGAGTACGGACGTACACTAGAAACTTATCGAGAGAAAGCCGATGACAATATCGTCTATGATTATTTACGTATTGGCCGTACTGCACTTTATCGATTAACCCTGTCGGCAGACACTGCTTGGGCATGGGATAAATCATCGAATGACTGGGTAATAATTGATCATGGTTTATTACGTGATGTACGAAAAGCCCAAGACGTTGCGCGTCAAACCGCCGCACCAGAATTATTAACGTTACCGTTAACCACGCCTGTTTCTGCTAACGGTGGTAATTAAAATGACCTTCCTAAAAAACACACTGACGAACATTATTAAAGTTTCTTTATTGGTATTGCTTTCTATAAGTCACCTTCAAGCCGCAGAAACTGAAAAGCCGGTTACGACTCTTGAAGGGTTATTGCAACAGGTTCAGCAATTTCAAAAGCAAGAATCTGCCATTAATAAACAACGCGAAGCGCAATTTTCGGCCAATAAGCAGCAACAAAAAAACGTACTGAATCAAGCGAAAGCGGAATTAAAAGCGCAACAAAAAAGAGCGGATGCCTTAAAAGGCAGCTTTGATAAGAACGAAAAGCGCCTTGGTGAAAAAGAAGACGAACTGCGCTTACGCGTTGGTAATCTTGGTGAGATGTTCGGTGTTGTGCGTCAAGTTGCTGATGATCTAAATGGAACATTGTTAACCAGTTTGACTCGTGCTGAAAAACCGACCCGCAGCGCTGATTTAGACAGACTTTCTCAAGCCAAAGAATTGCCAAGCATACAAGAACTGCAAAAACTCTGGTTAACATTGCAAGAAGAAATGACATTGACGGGTCAAATTAGTCAATTCAATGCACTGGTTGTGCAAAATGATGGCAGTGAAAAAGAGCAGTTAGTCACTCGCATTGGTGCTTTCACAGCATTAACTGAGGAGGGCTATTTACGTTTTGACGAAGAAAATGGTCGTTTAATTTCTATGGCGCGTCAGCCTGCTCAAGCCGGGTTGATTGATGATTATTTATCAGCATCAGATGGCAAAATGAATGCCATTGCAATAGATCCAACCCGAGGAGCATTATTGGGTTTGGTATTATCGAATCCTGATTTAATTGGTCGTATTAAGCAAGGTGCGTTAGTTGGCTACATTATTATCGCTATCGCTATTATCGGTTTGTTATTGGCCGCTTGGCGTTTGATTGCCTTGTTCTCTATTCGTAAAAAAGTAGAAGCGCAGATCAAGCAGCTTGATAAACCAAAGGATGATAATCCTTTAGGACGCGTATTGGCCGTCGCAACGGATGACATTACCGATCAAGAAACGTTAGAACTTAAAATTGATGAGGCAATTTTGAAAGAAGTGCCTTCGCTAGAAAAAGTTCAAAGCATGATTAAACTTTTTGCAGCCATTGCACCCTTGTTAGGTTTGTTAGGAACCGTTACCGGAATGATTGCAACCTTCCAGGCGATTACTAATTTTGGTACTGGTGATCCTAAATTGATGGCGGGCGGAATTTCACAAGCGTTAATTACAACAGTACTAGGCCTAGTGGCTGCCATTCCTTTATTGCTGTCGCATAACTTAGTGAGCAGTCAAAGTAAGCGACTGGTGCAGATTTTGGATGAGCAGGCAGCCGGTTTAATTGCGACAGCAATGGAAGGTCGAAAAACTAAAACAGCTAACAAAGAAGATTAATCATGCTTGAATGGTTATTTGATTTTCTCGATCGTGGTGGTCCGGTTCTGTATGCAATTTTACTTGTATGCTTATTTTTATGGACCTTAATCTTAGAGCGATTATGGTTTTTCTATCGCTCTATGCCAAGTCGAGTTGCTAGCTATAAGCGTCATTGGGCAGATCGTAGCGAACGACAGTCATGGACTGCACGGCACATCCGCAGCTATATGATTAGTCAATTTAAATTAGAAACACAAGCCTGGTTGTCCTTTATCACCTTGCTGATTGCTATTTGTCCTTTAATGGGACTACTAGGGACAGTAACAGGCATGATCAGTGTGTTTGATGTTTTAGCGGTTACTGGTACTGGTAATGCACGAGCAATGGCGGCAGGTATTTCACAAGCGACATTACCAACCATGGCAGGGCTTTTAGTCGCCTTGACGGGATTGTATTTTAAAGCACGCTTTCAGCGACTTGCTCAGCAAGGCCAACAAAAATTAGCGGATACCTTAATTGCTGAATAGCAGTAATGGATTTATTTTATGAGTAGAAGACGACATACCGCCACAGAAACTGATGAAAGTGATATCGACATCACCCCGATGTTGGATATTGTTTTTATTATGCTGATCTTTTTTATTGTTACCACGTCTTTTGTTAAAGAATCTGGGGTAACAGTAAGCCGACCAAGTGCAGAAACCGCGGTAGAGCAAAAAGGCAGTAATATTCTTGTGGCTATTCGACCCAATGGAGAAATCTGGATCGATCGCCGTTCCATTGATGTACGAGCAGTTCGTGCAAATATTGAGCGCTTAAAAGCCGAGAATCCAGAAGGGGCTGTTATTATTCAGGCGGATGAATACTCCAATACTGGTTTATTAGTTAAGGTGATGGATCAGGTGCGTTTGGCAGGAGTCAGTAATATCTCTATCTCAGCGGAGATCTCAGGTAGCTAATGTTCTTATGAAATTGATCGTAGCTTTTCTATGCTCCATTATTGTTACTGGCAGTATTTTTGCGGTAATGAATGGAATGGTAACCACAGATACTGACATGAATAAAAATCTCGGTGAGCAGACCGTTATTGATTTTATTCGTTTAAAGCAAGATAGCGAGAGTCGGGTAAAAGAGCGGGATAAAAAAGAACCGCCTAAGCCGAAGAAACCTCCTATGCCGCCACAGCAAACGGCCCAGCAAAATACGCCGATGAAGCAAATCGCAATGCGTATGCCTAATATCTCTCCAGATTTGTCACTGGCGAATAAAAGCCTGCTGGGGGATGCGCAAATTGGTATGGGGTTTGGTGATGGTGACGTGATTCCTTTAGTGCGAATGCCTGCGCAATACCCGAGTAAAGCGAAGCGTCGAAATATAGAAGGTTTTGTTAAAGCACGCTTAGAAATTAATGAATTAGGAACTGTCGATTCTGTTGAGATTATTGACTCTAAGCCTAAAGGTGTTTTTGAGCGTTCTGCCATTCGCGCTTTGTATAAGTATAAATTTAAGCCACAGATCATCGATGGTAAGCCACAGCCGCAAACGGTGACTCAAACCCTTGATTATGTTTTGGATAAAGGATGATCATGAATAAATATTTTTTATTCTGCAGTGCGCTTATATTGTCTATTTTCACGGTTTCTTTTTCAGTGAATGCAAACAGTGCTGCTAACCAATCACTATCTCCTAAAACGTATGAAAAGCTGAATGAAATTCAAACACTGCTTGCTGATGGCAAGTTCTCTGAGGTAGAAACAGAACTGCAAACGCTTGAAAGTGATCTCTCTCCTGGATTTGGCTTAGCCTTAACCTATCAAATTCACGCGCAGTTGTATTTACTGACGATGGCGGGATTGGTTTGGTTGTTGGGCCACGGGCAGGTCGAGGCTGGTGAAGGGAAGCGATGCGGCGGCGTCATGCGAGGGGTGGGGGTCGTTTTGGTGGTGATGATTCAGACGCAGACTCTGGCGGGTGCGGTGTATCGGCATTTGGGGCTAGGCGAGAGCGGCGCGGGGGAGGCGGGGGAGGCGGACTGGGCGTTTGTGGTACATCTGATTGGGGCGGGCACGGTATTTCTGCTCGGAATGCTGCAGATGATGGGGGCGATGGGATCCCTGAAGGGAAACAGCGCGGGGGTGATGAGGGTGATGCGTT
>PJEL010000594.1_pt1 | contig 42147 bp, 73 predicted proteins | sample 1853271 | NCBI WGS metagenome assembly PJEL01 (sample SAMN08108733, study PRJNA415343) | Invertebrate metagenome, whole genome shotgun sequencing project. | host: Globobulimina | place: Sweden: Gullmar Fjord | collected 2015-08
AAAATACCTGCATAACTTGCAGTATCAACCATATCATCATGTGTCCCGTTTGGAAATTGCAACAGTTCTTCCTCATATGCAGCAAGCCAACTTGCCCCTTTGAAATGAAACACTTTTTTATTTTCATATTTAATCATTATATTTGTCGCTCTAATCATTTTATTTGTATCTGCTTTTAGCATCCTAAACGGTTTCCCATCTAAATCCGCTTGCTGAATTAATCCCGTTCCGCTTTGCTTATCTTCCACGGCTACAAACAACGGGTCCCAACGTGTTTCGAATGATCTTATCGCCTTATACTGTTTAGGTACAATAATACGGTCTGTCATATTATCCCGAACCAACAATTCTTTGTCTGGTGTTTCAATAAAATATGTCATTGCCGTTGGATCATTTATTTGCTTATCTTTTAGTGCAGTATCAACAGTGATAAATCTATTTTTACATTCGCTTTTTTCATATTTTTTAGTACCTGATTCAGTTTCAAGAATATAATGTGTATCTGTTTCGGTGAAATATTGAAAGTATGACCGCTTAAACTGCCCACCATCGTCCGGCGTTGGTCTGCACTGGTACAAACTATTCCACGTTCTTGAATTCTTCTTTATCGGTTCATAAAATTCTTTTGTAAAACCATATTTTCCTTTTTTTTGCCAAAGAATTTGACCAACTTCTCTTTCAGGTGTTATTACTTTACATCCGTATTTATCAATCAAATATTTTTTATCGTCTGCTCTTGCTTCTGTTGGCATAAATAGAACAGTCCATTTCTCGCCTTCACTCGCTAACAGATAACCACCCAGGTCCATTTCATGCCACGGTGTCATAATTAACACTGCTCTTGATTCAGGGTTTAACCTCGATCTAATCGAATCTTTCCACTCATCAATGATTTTACCCCGCTGTGTCGGGCTTTCTGCTTGCTCCCTGGTCGAAATGGGATCATCTATAAAAATAAGATCCCCGGTATTACCAGTTACCCCACCAATCATTCCTGCAGAGTGAAAAGAACCATGTGTCCCTTTCAGTTTCCAATCTGTTTTACTGCTGTTTCCATATTCAAGTTCAATGTCAAAAATATCTTTTCCGTGATGCATTATTTTTTTTCTGTTTGCATCTCCAAACTTCATTGCAAATTCTTTTGAATATGACAATGTTATTACTTTCGAATTTCTGTGATTCCCCAAATAATACGACGGGAAACTCTGTGTTCCATATGTTGATTTTAAATTTTGGGGGGGTGAATAAATCATTAAACGGTTTATTTCCCCGGTATTAACTTTTTCAAGTGTTCTTGCTGCCAGTATTGCATGTTTATATTGATCAAATTGATAAAAATAATTATGTGTATACATTAGATATCGCAAATAGTCAGTTTTTGACATTCTTCTATCCGCTTCTCTTTTTATTGCAAAAAGTCTCTCACGCCTTATTATTTCATTTTCTAATTGGATTCTTCCCATTTTTTCATCTCCTTTTTTGCAAAAAAAAAGTGAGCAGCGTATTAAAAAATACGCCACTCACGTGAAGAAGGTCCCGAAACTTTTTAGGGCGTGGGTTAGAACTCTGTGTCCCTCTGATTCTAACCGTAATTATTTAATTTTAATTTTGCTTTTATTTCTGTTTCATTAGAATTATACGACATTTTTACAGGAATTTCAATAAATAAAAAAAAGATTAACCGTAATAAGTTAATCTTTTTTGCATTCTTATATTTCTTAAGTCTGGGAACCTAAGTTTTATTTACTCCCAAAGGTGGGATTTGAACCCACGATATTAGACATATATCACCAGATCTCTGGTGCGATCACTTCGGTAAATGGTGGATCCACAGGGAATTGAACCCCGTACTTGCGGTTATGAGCCGCGTGTTTTAAACCAAGTAAACTACAGATCCAGACTGGTTTTTTAGTTGATATCTAATATGAAATCTAGAAGGGATCAACAGAGAACAAGACTTTAAACTAAAACCCTCCCCTGTATCGCAGTAGGGTGCGAATTGATACGGCAATTTTACCGGAAGGTTTCACCTGTTTACGAATAGTTCTACAAGGCCTACTAAGCGCTATCCTGATTTTTGCAGAGTCACCCACAACTACCACCTAAACCTTGCACAACCTACAAACGGAAAGAATCCCGTTTATAGGTTACACACGGCTATCAGTTGCGCACTGATAAACGGATTTAATCTTGTCTGATTTTACTAAACAAAAGGATTATGCCTTTGAACAAAATAATTATACTATTTATCAATGTAATTAGTCAAATTTTTACGATACGACTTTTGCAATCATTCAAAATACTTTTGTATGCATGTTTTGCACTCGCTCCAATTACGATTAAAACAGGAATTTTTTTTATTATATCAGTTCTTAAATTATGATCTCTTTTTTGCATTTCATTTATTATATCATTAATATTTTGTTTAGGTTTTTTTCTGTTTGCATATTTCCCCATTTATTTTACCCTACCTTTTTAAAAAATATTGTAATATCTCAGCACTGATTAATATTATAGGAATAAATATTAAACTTAAAACTACTGTTGCTGTAATCGCAGTACATGTTTTTGAAAAATATTCATGCATTGGCATTTCTTCCCAATCTTTTTCCGTATTCAAACCTTTGAAAACTTTTTCAATCATTGCAAATAAAATTGTAACAATCATTATCAAACCACACATTATTTCATGGTTCAGGAAAGCTGCAATTATTGCAAAAACTGGGAATATATATTTATAATACCCGTCTGTATTAAGTCTTATTTTCTTCATAATTCCCCCTAGTGTTCCACGTGAAACACATTATTCATTCAGATCACTGATTAATTGCATAGCCCAATCTTTGATATCTTCATCCAGTTTAGGTTCTCTTAATAAACAGAATAATTCGTCAATGATTTTCATTTTCATTTTATCGCTTTTCGTTGTTTTGAATGAATGCATAGTATGAACTTCTGCAAGTTTCTGCAATTCTTTTTCTGCAGACTGCACTTGTTCAAGTTGTTCTGTTATTTGTTTGACTGCATCTTGTATCATTGGTTTTTGCGTCTCTAGTCCGGCAAGTAAATTTTTTCCAAAGTTTTCACCCTGTTTTTCCCACATTTCAAATGCATCTTTTAAATCTGTTTCAAATTTTGTCAGTCCTTCGACTGCATCACTTGTATCAAGTTCCAATGTTCCCATTATATTTATTCCTTCAACTTTGCATTCTTTCAGTTCTTCTTCTCTCGCAATACCAATTACAGTTCTTTTATTATCGTCTGTAAATAATATAATATCACCAGGTGTTGCGACAAGATCCGTTATAATATTTTGAATTGCAAGTTGTTCTTCTTTTCCGGCAATTGTAATTTCAATATCATTGTATAGTTCTAAAAATTTTTTCGTTTCTTCTGTTTTACCTGGTATTAATTTTATACCTTTTATTTTATAATTCATATTGCCCCCTAATTATTTTATTTATTTCTAATACCACACACCTACAGATGGCGGTCCTGCAGGTTTAACCGGTTCATTTGATACCCTGTCACAATATATGCATACAAACACGCCGTTGTTATACTTATATTGAGTACTGGCACACCCCAGACATTCAGTTTGTGGCTGCGTTTTCGGCATTGCAATTTTGCTTGGATTAGGTGGAATTATTCCCATATTTATCACCTTTCTACGACCTTAATAATGTAATTAACATTTCATCTTTTAAATTATGAATTGCACTTGAAGCATCTGAAAACTGTTCGTTTAATCCTATCTTTCTTCTTTCCTGGAATTCATCACGTAATTCTTTTTCAGTTTTTTCAAATTCTAAAGGTTTCATTGGTATAATTCCATATGAATTCCCAGTCATTAAAATATTGCAAAATTCTTCAATTGCTTTTTGTTCCTTCATTTTATTTCGCCCCCAGTAAAATTTCAACTTCTTCATCTGACATTTTCAACCTTTTTGCTTCTTCAATTAATTCATCATCGGTCATAGATTTATAATCAATTTCTTTATTTTCGTTTGTTTCAACTTCTATTTTTCTTTTATCATTCCATTTATCTGACCTTCTGTTTTTTGACCAAAATATTATTGCTGTTGAATCAGGTGGAATTATTTTTGTTGTAGTAGTAGTGATGATCTCACCCGTTAATTTATTTTCCTTTGTGCTTTTTTCTTCAATTGTATATCCCAGACATTTTTTTAATAATGCATCTTCAACCATGTAATCTACTTCTTCTTTTCCGTTCTGCAGTGCAATTCTCAGCACTTCATTTACTTTTTTATATTTATTAAACGTAGTTACTGCAATACCTAATCTTTTGCATATTTCTTTTTCAATCAGTCCGTCTCTGCACCACGCTTCTATCAATTTTAATTTCGGTTTAACTACTGTGTCCCACTTAGTTTTTCTCCCTGGTTTCTCCTTTGCAGATTTCTTTGCAGGTTTTTTTTCAGTTTCCTTTTCACTCTTATCCCCCTTTTTTTCCATAGCCCAACACTCCCTTTCACTTAATATATTTTACCTTTTATCCAGGTAAAATCCAAATTAACAAAAAAACCCTCTTGCAAAAACAAGAGGGTTTTAACACATGAATTTTTCACCAGTTCCGTCGGGCTAGACGGAAAAAAATCGGAGTTTTACACAATTCAATTATAACCCATATTTTAAATTTTAGCAAAAAATTATTCATGTACTTTTTAAGATTCCTCCATATTGTTAATATCAAATATGATTCCTTTGCAAAATTTATATTGATCTTCCATAATGTCGAATGTTTCATGTACAATATTTGTTTCATAGGTCCATGAATATTCTGTATTTCCTACCCATACTGCATTTATATATTTACTATCTAACTTCACAATATCACTGCTGTTTTTTGCAACACCCTGCTTTATAAATTCGTGTATTGGTATCATATGACTGCCACAACAACAAATATTTTCATTTATTGCACCCGTCAAAACTGAACTATCATCACTGTAACCAAATACTGCAACGAATCCCAGTTCAGCAAATAGATTTTCTTCTTCCACTGTTGTTTCCTGCAAATACTGCCTACCGTTTAATAATTTAGCGGCTTGTTTTAAATTCATTATTTTACCCCTTCAATTCCTGTTTTTAGCAAAAACCCTAGCAATTCCCATATTTTTCCTTTTATTTTACGCATACAAATATCATATGCTATTTGTTTATTATAATTATCAATGTCAACGCAGGTTGACGTTTCTGTTATTACGAATCCGTTAATCAATTCAACTTGAACCAATGTTGTTCTATCTCCAATTTTTTGCACTAAGATATCACTATCTTTTTTTATAAATTCATCCACAATCCGCTGATTAATAGTATTAAATTTCGATACTTTCAAATGCTTTTTTTCAAATTCTGTTTTTTCTAACCATACGAAAACACCCTTTTCATTTTCAAAAGCATAACCTTTTTCATTTTCAATCGAAGGGTTTATTTCATCTAATCCAGTAGTTGCTTTCAAGTATTCTCGGTAATCCATTTTCTCAGCTTGTACGCAATGTATGTTTATATACCTACTCATTTCTCCCCCTTGTGTTCCCGTGGTGACCTCTCACCATTTCGGTCGTGTGTTTCATTGAAATGTTCACCTAAAAACGCTGTAACGTCTATTCCAAGGGTTTTTTCTAAATGATAAAGCAAGCTTGCCAAAGTCTGCATTTCATGGAATATTTCTTTTACTAGCAAATCAGGGTTATCTTGAAAATTTTCAATTTCATAATCCACTTCTTTTCGTTCTTCTTTGATATCATCCCAAATTTCAGCTAATGATTTATTGACAAAATGGGGAATCTTTGGAAAAAAAGCTTGCAAAATATTAGTTATCTTAGTATCATTTCCCATTTCTATTCCCTTTCATTTTCTAAAATTTGCAGTAACTGGTTATATATTTTTTCTTGATCTTCCAAACAATATAAACTCATATATTCATCTTCACTTGTATAAATATATATATAGGAATTTGATTGTGTAATTTTGCTAATTTTATTTTTTACAACAGTTTCTGAACTTCTTATCGACTCATCATCTTTGTACCTATGAGTTATTATTATTAAATTGTTTTTTTCTTTGATTTCAATATATGTTTCTAAAACGCAACCTGAGAAAAGAAATATTATTATTAATATCATAAATATTTTTTTCATTTTTATGACTTCCTTTCTTCCAATTCTTTTTTGAATAGATAATCGGTGTGGTACGTTTCGTGGTGTCGTTCTCGCGGAATTCCAACATGTGTTAATTCCCAACCTTGAGAACCTAAAAAATTTAATATATATTCAATTCCAAGATAAGATTTTTCCCAAAATTCTGAACTTAATCCCTCAATACGCGTTTCCGGGTATATATGTTTACCGCCTTTTAAGTCCATACCATTACTTGTATTAACCATTGTTACATTTTTATATTCAAATTTTTTCATACTTTATCCCCTTTCGGATCCCAACCTCTACATTTATTAAGTGTGTGCCCCATTCGATAACCGTTTTTATTACAATAAACAAAACCATCATTCATTTTATTATCTAAATGTCTGCAGGTATTGCAATTTTTTTCAACTGTTTCAGCAGCCTTTCTTCTTAATTCTGCAAAATATTTGCAAAGTTGTTTTTTCTGCTCTTCATCATTATAAATTAAAAAACTCGGTTCTCCTTCATCATCCCAACCGCAGAAAAATTCCCATTGCGAAGGATCGCATTCAAAATATTGCATTTTATTTTTTTCTATAAAATATCTTGCTGCTTTTTCAGTATTGTGTTTTATCGGTATATCATATGTGTCATCTTTTACAAGACAAACATGTAATTGATTTTTAACTGCTCCTAAATTTACAAAAACAAGCCATTCGTTTTCTTGTAATGCTATTGCTGTTCCGGTAAATTCAGTTTTAGAATTTAAATCAATATTTATTTTACTTTTCATATTATCACCTCTTATATTTCGGTATTTTAGTATTATAATTCCCGTGTTTTGCTTTCCGCGGCATTGAATTACGCTCAATCTTTTTCCCGTTATCTTGCATTGCCTGCATATCTGCAAGCACTTTTTCAGCTTTATCAATATGACTGGGTTCTTCGCTAATTGTTGCCACTGACATAAAATCAATACCAGGCACCCCAACCATTGTTTTAACTTTTGCAGTTTTTTTTATTTCTTGAAAAAGTTCTTTTGATATATGACTTCTTTTTCCACCAATTATTATTATCGGCATTATATCAAATACTTTCTTCTGGCTTCTTCATTGTCAACACTAACCAATACCCCGGTTGATTCCAGTAATATATATTTTTCTCCATTTTCTTTTGTACAGTATAAAAATATTCCTTTTTTTCTGTAACTAATATTTTTATATTCACCTTTCCAACGATTTTCCCGAATTGCCCCTTTGCAATATCGTAATTTCAATTTTCTTTTATTCGATTTTTTTCTTTGATTATTCATTGCCACCCTCTCTTTCTGGTATTAATATTACTTCTTCTGCAGATACATATAATATCTTATCGTTCTCCATTGGTTTATATATTGCAAATCCAAATAATGCATTATCAACCATTATTTTCATCAATGCATCTTTTTTCTTTAATATTTTAACAGTTCCGCAACTGCATTTTTCAATTTCTTCATTGCAATTTTTACATAATGCGTTCATTCGCCACCCCTCACTGTTCCACGTGAAACGATTTATTGTGTATTGTCTATTATTTTAGCTGTTGCTAATGCTGCTTGCAATGGTGTCATTTTAAAATTATCCACTATATTTTTATGGTTTTTAATATCAAAATCTGATTTATTCGCTATTTCTAACCATTTTTTATGACCAACTTCCGATTCTTCTAAGGTTGCATAAGTTTCAACCGCTTTTATAATATTACCTGGTAAAACTATAGCCGTTTCATATTGCATTTCTGGACGTTCATCCGTTTTTATAGTGCTTATAATGTGCCCTTTGTTGCTTGTATCTCTGAAATTTCGTTCAAATGTAGGTATCATATTTATTTCTCCATTTCTCTGCATATTTTTTTAAATTTCTTTTTGCTCATATTTCTAGGCTGAAATCTTTCTTTTGCTTCTTCCAGTGGGAACAAATGATTTTTCAAAATATCTCTCGCTTCTTCCCTGGCCTGTTCTGCTTTTAATTCAATATATTGTTCCGCCGTCATATTGTGGTGTGTAAACGTATCTACAACACCGCTAAATCTGCAATATTTCCCGTTCGGTTGCTTGCATATCATAGCCATATCTCACCCCTTAATAATACTTTTTCAGTATTTCAATTACTTCTTCTACCCCATGCACTTCGTGATAATCTCCGCCATTCGCATCTATCATAGCTTTGAATTCTACCTGATCTTTTGACAATTTGGCTTTGTAGGTCCCATTTTTATTTTTATCATCACGCTTTACCTCAAAGCCGACAAATTTACCTGCTATTACAGTGCAGATATCCGGCACACCTTTACGGCCACCAAATGGCAGCTTTCTATGACCATTTATTTTCTTGTCATATACCCCGGTATTATTAGCACGCCATACCATCAATTTACCTTTGTTTTGCTCATACATCAAATAATTGATTATTGCTGTTTGGATTGGTCCCTCTCTCATTACTTCACCTCTTCACATTTATATTTATTCAATATATATCCTCTGAAATATCGCCCTTTGCTTGGTGCATTTATGAAATCGTCAACTATATTTTGCGCTACATCATAATATTTGTATAATTTGCTACTGTGAAACCTCACCTGCATAATTGAAAGTGTCGGATTATAACCAATCATTTTAATATTTCCGCTGACAACTTCGGTTTCATAACTATATAAAGCACAATCAATGACTTTTTCATTTTCGATAACTGGTTCAATCTCTTTTTCCAACATTTTCTTTTTTCCTTCGCATTCTAATGCACCTAAAAAAATGCAGCTTAAACATAAATCTATTTTATCTATTTTTTTTAATATTTCTACTTCTTCCAAATTAATCACCCTTTCCAGTTATATTTTTTGTTCTTGCATTTGTAGCAATTCTTCTTCACTTTCTTCTGCAATTTCATCTATACTTAATTGGAATTGTGCAAAAATTTCATTACTATAAAATTCTATTATTTCAGTCTTTTTATCCGGTTCCCTTTCTATATCTACAACTACTTTCCCTAACATCGTTTTAATCAAATTTTTCACTTTTGCCACCACTCCTTTATATGCGCGATCGATATATCTTTTACTTTATTTATCATAAATACCCCTGTTCTTTCAATGCTGTTGCTAATGCCTTTACTACAGTCGTGCTGACACTATTCCCTGCTTGCTTATACAATTGCGAAGGACTGCAAACCTCTGCAGCTTTTGCAAATAATTCATCTGAAAAACCTTGCAATCGCCAGCATTCTTTTTCTGTTAATTTCCGAATTTTAATATCTTTTGTCAATACCAGATTATCTTTTTGTACGGTTGTAAGGGTGTTACAAACACCTTTTTGATTCAATTCAAACATTTGTTTTGTCGGCAATCCGGCAATTCGGCTTGTCGGATTGTCAGGGTTTCTGCCTACGCTTCTTCCAACTAATGGCAACATTCTTTCAAGTATTTTAGGCTGCTGATTCCCGCCTTGCATTGTTGACAAAGTCGGACTTAATCCGGCAGGGTCATATACTCGGCGCACCTGCTCATTACCAAGGATATCAAGCAAGCCTAACATTAGTATTTTTTGCCCCTCGCCTTTATTTGTGGTTATCGTGTCAGCTATATTTTTAGTGTTAACATTCCCATTCATGCCATTACCAGAAGAGTTTGTATTCCACTTATTTCTTTCGATTAAATTTTTTATCAAATTTTTATATTGTTCTTCTTTTAAATAATATTTTTTATCAACTTCATCATCTAGCATATCTTGCAATGTTAAATTTAATTCTAGTTCTTCCGGGAAAATAAAGCCTTTATCAATATCATCTTTGAGACTAATGCAAAATACTCTTTCCCTATTTTGCGGTAATTCATATTTGCAAGTATTCAGTACTGCAAAATAATTCGAATATCCGATTTTCGTCAACTCTTCAAGCCACCTTTTGAAATCTGGAAAGTTCTTTTTACCGATAAGGTTTTTCACATTTTCCATTATTAGCAATTTCGGCATTTCGTCAATTTGAATATTACGTTTTAATATCTCTTCAAATCTGAATAAAAGACCAGATCTGGTCCCTTCTTTGATCCCTTCACCTTTGCCGGATATGCTTATATCCTGGCACGGAAAACCATATGTCCAAACATCGGCATACGGAACCGTAACGATTGAATTAATATCACCGTAATTTTCCGTTTCTCCATGCATAGCCATATATGATTTTACTGCAAATTTATCATATTCAGATATACCAATTACCTGATGTGGTATTCCTGCCATGTTGAAGCCCTCACGGAATCCACCAATACCTGCAAACCATTCAAATAGTTTAATCATTATTCTTTCACCTAGCCCAATTTATATTTTTTTATATATTCTTTGATATCTGCATCAAGCCAAAACATTAAAGGCCTGCTTTGCTTTGGCGAACTGTTGCATTTATTGCAACCGAACCTTTGATAATCTGCAATCATTGCCGGATCATCAAGGGCCATCACTGCAGTATACGGGTATTTATACGGTATATCGCCCCCGGCCATCACCACCGCAATATCAGGGTACATTTTATTAACCATATGCAAAAGGACTTTCCCTGGGTCGGTGTCTTCAAATTTGATTACCACTTGACCAGAATAATACAGGTTCCATTTTGTTATTCTGCTTTTACTTAGCAAAAGTTTTTGCTCCATTGTCAATGCTTGCCTTGATTTTAGTTTTGACATATTGCCCCCTATGTTTCATCTAATTCTTCTATCTTTTTATTATATTTTTCAATTGCATCTTCAAGTTCTTCCTGCAATTCTGCATTTTTCTTAATTAGGTCAAAATTAATTTTATGTTCCCTTTTCCAATATTTATAGTTTTTATTTGTAAACCACACCATATATATTCCTAACGGTATACTGACAAAACTGAAAAATATACCACTCATTCTTAGAATTTCTATCACTATTTTTCCACCTCTTCATTCTGTATTCATTTCGTACATGAAAATCGACAAAGTTTTACCCGTTTTCCACCAAGTTTTGCACTATTTTGGCACCAATTTTAGCACTGCCAATAATGCAGCCCATAAAATTATATTAAATAATGTTGTTACCGTCATAATTCCTCCCATTGTTCCACGTGAAACATTTAAAATTTTGCTGTTTTGCTTAATCTCAATATCAATATTGCAGCATCTATTATGTTATTTTCTAACATTGTAATTTTTTCATCTGCTTCATCTAGCAATTCCGCTGAAACAGATAATGACAATCTTCTTTTACATTCTGTAATAACTTCCTTTTGTTGCTCAACTGTAAATTCTAATTCTTTGATTCTCATTTCATCCGTCAACGGGTGTTCTGTAAAAACGCCGTAACGGTCAATAATTTGACCATCTTTGTCAAGTTCTTCAAACCCCATTTTGTACAATTCTTCCATTGTATTAACTGCATATATTCCGAATTTTTTGGCTCTTCCGACTTTTTCAGTTTTAACAATAAGTTGTGTTTTGTTTATATGCATCTTTGCTTCACCGTCACACATAATTTTCAAAGTCCCATCCGTCCGGGAACTCAAGATACCAATTTCGTGCGGTACAAATTTCTTTATCACTTCAAAATCAAGTGCTCCATTTTCCAAGCTCAGAACTTCAATAATTGAACCCGTCATACAATGCATCATTTTTTTCATCGTAGTTCACCGCCTTATTTCATTTTTTATTTAGAAAACTTAATATTCTTTCTTTTTCCTGATCTGTCAAGTTAGGGTTGATCATTACATCCGTAACTTTTTCAATCATTATTTTTTTCGCTTCACTGCTGCACATATCATTGTATTTTTTCTTCAATTTTTGTTCTATTATTGCAACTCTTTTTTCAACTTCATCATTAATTATTTTCTGCACTTTTTCAGGATCTAAATTTGAAAAATCTATTTTTAATTTTCCGCTCAATTTCTTCAACTCCTTTTTTTAGGACTACGTTTATTGCGTTTATTGCATTTTTAATCTGGTTTTTGCATATTTTATCAAGTCTAGATTTGCTCTTGATTTTCGCTCTAAATCCAACACATCCAATAACTCTGTTTCACGTTCTAATTTAGCTTGATAAATTAGACACAACGCCTCTTCAATCAGCATTTCTATCTCTGCCGAGGTTTCTATCAGTTCTTCTGCTGCTATCACTAATTTATTATATTTAATTGTAAAATCGTCACATGTGATATATTCACGATCTTTATCAGAAACTATGTATTTGTAAAAATGTTCCGCTATCTCGGACGCTTTTATTTTTTCAATACCCTCTTTGCCCTTGGCGATAAAATGAACCTCCATTTTTTTACCATTGACACTTTTATTAACATCTTTCCAAGAAATATTTCTAGATTTCATTGTTTCTTTTAACAAAAGCGCTTCTTCTCCCAAATGTCTCATTTTTACCCTCTCCTTAATTTTAGCTTTAAGGGCTTCACAACCCTTTTCGGTGTAACTTTGTACCCTAAGTGCTTTAAGACGGCAAGAAACAGCAAATTTTAAAGCGTAATGTGGTTATACGTTTGTTTTTTCAACTATAGGTTTATCACTTTCTAGAATTACAGTTAAACTTTTTGTTTTTAATTCTATCATTTAATTGCTTGTTTGTAGCTTTTTAAAATAGGTCGTTTATATTTTTTTTGAAACAAAACAAGGTTTTCCTGCTCTTCCGGTGTCAATTCTTCAATATTTATTTCTTTTTCTGTCTCTGGATCCTCCACGACATCTTTTTCATGGTATGAAGAATCTTTTGGAATAGATGTTTTTATTTTTCTATACGTCCCCTTTGTTTCAATTTCATTTTTTATCCAAAGTTCTAAAGTGTCAGAAATAGATTTATAGTGCGGCTTGAAATAAGTTTTAAATCTAATCAGAAAATTTTCAAGATCAATACCAGGATATTTTGCTTTTAGTTCTTCCGCTTCTGAATTTGTAAAAATTAATTCTTCATGTTCCATATATATATATGTTTTTGTATTATTAATAACTGTATTATTATACTGGTCGTTTCCAACCACACCCCCTGGTTGAAAGTGACCACATGCCCGGTTGTTTTCAACCACACTTGATTTTGCTAGGGTCTTGGTATGGTTGTTTTCAACCACACTTGATTTTGTTGGGTTTGTTTTTTGATCGGTGTGGTCATATGTAACCACACTTGATTTTGCTAGGGTCTTGGTATGGTTGTTTTCAACCACACTTGATTTTGTTGGGGTTTCGGTGTGGTCACTTTCAACCACACTTGATTTTATTGGGTTCAAAATCATTTTTTGTGTTATTCTCAAAATTCTTTTTTCTACTCTTTTAGTACCTTTTTCATACTTCATTATCTTTTCAATATAGCCTTTTTTTTCGAGCGAACTTATCACTTTTCTTGCCCGTTCCGGACTAATAGAAAAAAATTCACCAAAATAATCATTTGATGCAAAGCATCCTTTTTCATTATCTAAGCTGTCTATTTCTACATAGAAAAGCTTTTCTTGCATTGTCAGTTCTTTTGTAAACCAAATTTCTTTAGATATCCAAATGCCCTTAAAATCTCTATTCACTGCTATCAATCCTTTATGTTATGATTTTATTTTTTTAATTTTACTTCCTTCGGCATAATAAACACGCGTGCCATCATCATCTTTTATTATTTTTCTAACTAAAATTTGTTCGTCGGATAATTTTTTTAGTTTTCTGCCTAAAGTTATTTTATTAAATTTTAAAATTGGTAATTCTTCTAACATTTTACGATATTTAACACGTTTAAATATCTGCGTTTTTTCTGTGATGGTATCAGCAGTTTCAAATTTAATAATATATTCAATAATTATTAATTCCTCTGCCGTAAAATCACCTCTATAGGCATTAGAATTAAATATTTTTGTTCCACTTTGCAATGAATACACCCCCTTTCGAACTAAATACACCCACTAGAAAATATACCACTTTATACAAGGTTTGTAAAATTTTTATTAACATTTTTTTATAGTTATCTTAATATGATTTCAATGTTTCACGTGAAACATGATATGTCAATCTGCACTTATAAAAATAGGCCCATTTAAGGACCTATCAATACTGCAATATGCTATTCGTCACATTCTTTTAACAAAGTCTCTGAATTCGCTTCAAGGTACTTTGTCACTTTTGTATACCCCTTTGTATTAACTTTCTCACTGAAACCTCTGTATTGCGTTCTTGCAGGGTATACAATCAAGCCATCATCTGTTTTATCAAATACGATTACCCACCCGAATGTATGCAATATCATATTTACCCACCATAGTAATCCGGAATCTTTGAACTCTTTCCATTCTTTTTTTTCAATCATTTTATTTGCTCTCGCTTTCTCTTAAACCTAATTTAATTAAATTTCCCTCTGACATATCGGTCCAGTATCTAATGGTTCCATTTTTCAAATTGAATTGATGGCAATTTTTACCTTTTTCTTCCATTTCATAATGTTTTTCAATTCCAACAGCTTTTATTGCATCGACAAATTTTTTTTCTGCAATTTCTTTTTTTATATATTCCATTTTATCATTCCCATTTAATTTGCTCCCTGGCCTGATTGTTGCCTTTGCTCAAGTATTTCAAGTGTAAAAGCTCGCATCCTCTCACTAAGCTCACTATCAACACCATTTAACACATCTGCAATTACATGATGAACCATTGCAAATTTATCTGTCGCAATGAAAACTTGATGTTTTTCAATTCGTAATAATGTACCGGCAATTTCTTCACCCGATTCTTTTAATATTTCAATTATTTCTTTAGTATTTTTTTTTATTTTTTCTTCATTTTTCAAATAATACACCCCTCATTTCCTAGTTTTGTTTAAAATTATTTATAATAGTTTCGATTGTCTTTGTATCTGCTCTTTCAAAAGCGTGATGTAAAGCTGTAGCAATGTCACCAGTTATTATTATAAGTGGTTCTTTGAATGCTTCGGTATAGTGTGCAAAATTATCTTCCGGTAGCATTCCTAGTAATTTTTCCACTGTTTTTTCCATTTCTGTTTTCATATTTCCCCCTAATATTCAAGTTTTTTATGTAAAGATATTACCTTATTATTCCATTTTATCACCTATTTTTCCCCATTTAATGACCTATCACTAATCGAAAAATGTTACTTCTGTACCTCTGCTCAAATTCCGAGTTATTCGATTATAGTTTTCGTATTCGTTTAAAATTTTTATATATTCTTTTCCTGCTTCATCTTCACACTCGAATAACCCTAAATAATAACTTCCACCTCTGATTCTTATTCTAGCTTCAAACTTACCGCTTTTTTTATGCCTATGAACACCAGTGTATTTGCTAGTTCCATTTTTATTGATCGAACTGGCTTCTCTTACTGTAGTCAGCTTTATATTTTCTAATTTATTATTACTAAAATCACCATCTTTATTACAAACAATAATATCAAAACCGCAAGGTTTGTGGTCAAGAAAAGCCATAGCTACCAAGTTTGCAATTTTGCATGTTTTCAATACTTTGTTTTTATGCAGCATAACTTTATATCTACCTGTTTTACTTTTATTTTGAGTGATTATAGAATTTCTTTTACTTTTTTTCACTCTTCCCATATTACTTACTTGGTATAATCCTTCATAATTAGGTATATCTCTCCACTCTTCCACCTGCTCACACCTCCATTTTTTTATAAGTATGAAAAATCCACAACTTGCCCCAGGTACTTCACATATATCTTTAATTCTGTTATTTTATCGTCTTTGCTTAACTGTATGCGTCTATACTCAACTATGTATTCAGCTGCACCCAATGCGATAATATCACCTTTACTAATCACGAATTTTGCCATAAAATAATCAAGTGTAATTGTTGCCTTTTTTAACACTTCATTTTCACCTAATATTATTTCGAAATTAACCACATTAATCCCCCCTATATATCATTTAACATTGTTAAACCATTAACTTTCTTAGGTCTTATAAATGGTTTTATCGCACCTTTGTAATTTTCACATTTAAGGTTTTCGTAAGCTCCAAATTTAACGCATACCTCAGGTCGCACCAGATAAATCATACATTTATTGTTTTTATCTAAAAACTTACATTTTATACCAGGTTCAGGGTTTGCAATTATATTTTTAAACTTGATAAACCGCTTGATTTTTGTTCTATCTTTCCCGCTTATCGGAACAGGACCACAACAACAACCACAACTTTTGCAATAACTCATTTATATATCATTCCCACCTTTCTAATAATCTGTTATCTTGTAGTCTGAATAGTCCAGTATATCAAACATTACAAATTTCTCTTTTCTAACTATTTTATTTCCTGGTTTTCCTTCTGTTAAAAGTATTTCGTCATATACAATTTGCGCATTTAAAAACCGCAAAAACTGCACTGTTGTAATATCTAATTTGTCAACTATTTTTTCTTTATTTTTAATTTTTATTATTAGCTCAACGCCTTCTCTATAGCTGAATTTTATCATGTCTTGTGGCATTTTTCCCCCTCACCTTAAACTCTATTATTCTTTGTAATTAAATATCTTTTATTACTTTCATATACAAATTCTTTCCCCCGGATTCTTACAATAGCGCTACGGGAAACTCCATACTTTTTCGCTAATTCATCCAGGGGCGGAGTGGAAACGTGACAATTTCTACTCAACACTGTTTCACGGATCTCTTTTATTTGTTCTTCTGTTAATTTTGATTTGATTGAACTTTTACCAACTGTATGATCCGGCCTTTTACCGCCTTTCACATCACTCCAATAAAAATTGCTAGGGTGTATATTTTCATGGTTTCCGTCTAGGTATGCGCACCGCATACCAACGATATATTTACCTAGATATACCGAGAAAATTTCATGCATGGCGTAATAGTAGCGGGTCCCTTCGTGCAACAGTCTGAGACTTAACCAATTTTTTCTATTTGGCTTTGTGGGAACCATAGGTGTCTCTTTTAGCTTTGACTTTCTACTTATAAGGGATAATAATTGTAGATTTTTTATATCAACTTTATAATCACCTGAATTCAGTATTTTAACAAGTCTTTGATATCTCTCCCTCTTCATAGGCCCACCACTAACCGTTCTCTGCACATTTACTGCAAACTATGTATTGCTTTTCCGTGTCTATTGCAAAACCATATGTAACAGGTATTATTGCACCGCAACGCGTACAGTTCAACTGTTGTTTTGCATTGTACATAACCGCTTTCTTTTGGTCTGCAACAATTTGCAACAATTCAATTTGCATTTTAATATCAATTATCAGATCATTCAAATTTCCATTTTCATCAATTTCAAATGTGATAATCTTCTGATTTTTTTCATTGAATATTGCTAACTGTTTTTGATATAAATTAATTTTCAAATTTTTAACAGTTTTGCAGCGATATGTGTATGGAACAGTTTCACCTAAAATTTGATGTTCAGGGCCTGTTATATATTCCAATAACGGTTTAATTTCAGTTAGTATCTTTTCATGTAATGCATGATTCACTTCTAAAACACGGTTTGCACATTGCCCATTTGCAATATCCGGATATTCTGCAACATCTGCAATATTTTGCAATGGACGTTTTGAAGGGCCTTTTATTTTGTTGATGCATTTTTCTATCTCTTCTAAAAATTCAATTATACCGCTTAATCTTATGTTTTTGCATGTTGCAACACCGTTATCTGCAACGAATTGCAAGCCATCATATGAAACTTCATAACCGAAGTATACGCCTTTTCCCTGTATCATTAATTCATTTTGCCATTTCTTCATAATTATTCCCCTTCAATTCCTTTTATAGTTGTATATTTAACCTCAATAAAAATTCTCGCCGTAAAACTCTCGCCACAATTTTCACATTTTTCAAACATTATTTCCCTATTACTGAAATCACCCTCTAAAAAATCATGTTCTGATTCTTCATAGTTATAATCACAATGAGGGCAAATTATATTATTTTTCATACTGCAGTCTAATCTTGACATTTTTCACCGCCTTTATATGTTATCCAGTCAAATTCTCTATGATTCATTGCTACATTAATTTCATAACCTATGTTGATCAACTGTTCCTTTTGCTTTTCAAATAACCCGTGTATAGCTGTATATCTTCCGGGTTTTTCTCTTAATTCAAACAAAACTGATATAATATGAAATGAAAATGGAAATATTTCAGTCAATTGTTTTTCAAACCTTTCTTCTTCTGTTAATTCATCACCTGGGCCATGTAGTGGACCAAGCCCACCATATTCTTCACAAGTCCATTCTTTTCCATTTGTTAATTCTATTTTTCTTGGTTTTTCTAATAATCTTTGATCGTGTTTTTTACTGCTTTCCCTGGTACTTTGAAAATTACATAATGTCATTGTGCTAATACGAACTTCACTTAACCCCTGTATATAACCATCAATATCATCAAAATGCAGTTTCTTAATTTTAGAATCATATCTTTTTTCAGTAAAATCATTATATGTAATTGGTAATGGAATATTATATTTCATTTTTTCAGCTATAGAAACAATCATTTTTGCGGTATCTCTATTTCTGCAAACAATATATCCCCCTTCAATAGCACACTTTTTTATTAATGACGTTGTTTTCCCTTCTCTTGGCTTTTTAAAAATTATTTCTGTTGGTCTTATCACTTCTCTTTCTACCTGATCACATAAACCAATTATACTTTCTAAGTCTTTTACCTCTGCATCTTTTCCGTCTAATTCTTTCAATACTCTTATAAAATTATTATAATTCATCTTGGATTCTTTTTTCTTAGCTTGCCATAATATCCAAAATATCCCGGTCGGTATAGCTGTTAGTACTGCCATTACATTTATCTTATCTATCATTCACTTTCCACCTCTCATGTTCGCAATACCCAGTATTCACATTCCTTGCAATTACATTCTATATTATTTCTTTTTTCATTAAAGCATTCTATTTGGCCGTATTCAAAATCAATATCTCCATATTCGCAATTTGCAGAATTTTTCATTTGACTTATAATGTCTTTTAAAACTTGTGTGGCTTCTACTTCTTCTATTGTTTCTACTATCTGCAGTTTACTCACATCAAATCCGCTCCGGTAACCTTCTAGCTTTACAAGCTGACTTCCACACATATCCCATATATCACTGCTAGTAGTCCATATTTTGCTTTTATTTTCATCCGCTTCTATACAATTAACCATTATTACCTTTGTTCCTTTCTCCATCTTATTCCTCACCCGCCTTTTTTATAGTCCCAACTGTTTCTAATATCTCTTTAGTTGATCTTAATAATGAATTCTCACATATTTCAAATATATTAATAAAATCTCTCATGCTTAATTGCTCATGTTTTAAAGTTACTAATAATATTTTTTTCAATTCTTCTCTCGGATGTTCTCCCAAGAGTTTATCAAGATCTTCTTCTTTTACTCCATAATAATCAAGTTTTTCTTGGTTTACTTCAGATTTTTTCATATATCATCCCACTTGTCCATTTCTAATAAATCGACTCCAATTTTTATTATATTTGCTAATGATTCAAGGTAACTACGCATTTTAGTTTCTAAAGTACAAAATTTATATATTATTTTAAAAGAGTACTCATTCTTTGCATTTGTGATTGTTTCAATTCTTAATCCTTTGAATATTAACCATATCATTATCTCATGTAGTATTACTGATTCCTTTATTTCTTTTGGTTCTTCTAACATATTATATGAATGATAGAAGTAATTATTTTTTTCATTATAGGAAATATCACACTGACTTTCTAAATATTCCCCAATTTCTGTTTCAAAAGATGTATCAAATATTTTTCTCCACTCTGGTAACTGACTCAATTTAAATACCCCCCTTGATATTAAAGTTATGTTTTTTAATATACTTATCAACTGCTAATAGGCACCTTTTGTAATAAGTTGTGCTAATTCTTTCTTTATCGTCGCAGGCTTTGCAATAAATAGCACACACATGGCTTTTATTTTCTAGAAACATCACCTTTTTTTGTGCTTTTATATAAGTTCTGATTTTATTTGCTGCTTCCATACATATATCAACTTGCAGATAGGAACTTGACGCAGTTCGGCGCAATTCCTTGATTTCTTCATCTGATAAATACGCATGTTCCACTTCCAGTTTTGCGACTTCTAATTCATCATTATTTTTACTGATATAAGCATTCTCTTTTATCTCAAATTGATGCAGCTCTTTATTCTTTGTATTAAGGTTTGCTTCAAACATCCAATCTACTGCTTGCAGATCCGACAATATCATTTGTAATGTTTTAACTGGGACCAGGGCATTTTCCCCGGCTTCTTCTTTTAATATCTTCTCTATTGCTTTTATTGATGTTTTCATTATAATCCCCTTTATTCTATTATCAATTCATAATCTGTGCTTTTATTTATAAAATTCTCTGTAGTCCTCCTGGATGAAAACCCAATGCCGTCTTTATCTTCCGGATATAGCTTCAATACTTCCCATTCTTCACCGCATTCATACATTATTTGATAATTACCATTACGGACCTTGTCAACATATGCGTATAATTTGGGCTGTTCATTACTCAAGATTATCACCTGGTACTTTTACTGGTATTAAGTGCAGTGATTGATTTGCTTTCAACTCAATTTCTCCGGCAGTTTCAGGCCTTGGAATCTTAATTCCTTTTGCAATTAATTTATTTATATACTCCTGGAGTTCTTTTTTTGCTGTTTCATACGCTTCTTCTGTTGTATTTCCAAAGCTGAACAACTTATTAAATATTGGGTAATCTATACCAAAGCCTATTTCCTGCTTTTGAAATATAGCATAATATAATAATTTATCTTTCAATTCTTCCACTATCTCACACTTCCCCCTTTGCTTTTCCAATAATCCCATATTTCTTTTTCTTCTTCTTCCATCAAATAATCTGATTCAATCATTTTTTTTATCATTTTCTTTCCTGGTCTTTGTCTGTTTAGCTCCAAAATTGAAATGTACTGCTGCGAACATTCAAATTTTTCCGCAACCTCTCTTTCTGAATACCCTAAACTATTTCTAATGCTTTTCAAAACCTCTCCTGCAGTCCTCACTGCATTTCTCGCCTAACAATGGTGTTATTAGTTACAATATAGTCTTCATTATCAATATAGAACTGTTTCTCTTTTTCATACTTTCTTTTACTTACTGTAATTCCTTCGATTAAAAATATTTGTTTTACTTTCACTTTCTTTTTCTTCTGCATTGCTTTTTTCGCTGCTTTCGCCATCTGTTTGGTTCTCTCGGAATCTTCTATATATGCCCGCAGTTCTGCAAATTCCTTTTTTATCCGGATAATATCTTTTTTAAACTCTTTATCAGTATGAACTATATAATCAATCATAGTATTGTATATAAAATTTCTAACTTCATATATCATACCCTCGAAACTCCACTTTTGCTGTTCTGTAAGGTCCTTCTTTGCGAAATTCCAGTTCATTTCTATTGTTACCGCGAGTATATGCAATTCATTTAATAAATTTTGATGTTCTGGAAATAGGAATTCTACTTTCTCAGCATCAAGCCTATCAAGTATATTTTCAATTTTACCCGCTTTTATCTTATGAATAATCAATTTTCTTGCATCATTCAATCTTTCATTTACTGCAGATCCTTCTTTAACTTCCACGTAATCATATATATTGTCGGATTCAACACCAAATCCCTTTTCTAAAAATTCATATGCCGGCAATGCAGCAGCAACCACGCTATCTTTTGCTAATGTCTCAAATGCATACGGTGACAATCTATTCCGGATAACATCTTTTTGCGAATTATCAAATTTATGCAGGTATTTATCAATTAACGGACTATCAAATTGCATTTTTGCCATAAATATAATGAATACCTTCATATCTGTCATTGCAGCAACAACAACGTCAAGTGCAGTTACATTGTGATTTTGCACTCTGGAATACAATACTTTGCAAGGACCTTGCAGTTCACGTTTTTCTTTTTTCTTTACTTTCCTAACCATTGCTTTAAACCTCCACTAACCTGCAACAATATATGCTGCAGGTTTTAATTTTGTTATTTAGCAGGGTACGGAAACCCATTACTAGCAGGTGTGGCAACTGGGGCGCGTGTTATTTGTTCTTGTTTAGTTTTATATTTATCTTCTTCCACTGCACCTTTATTAGAGTCATACTCATTCAATGCTCTTTGTGCTGTTGATAGATTAGAATTAGGTTTTGAATTCTGTTTTTTTTCTGACTGTTGTGGTTTTTTATATGTTTTATTCCTGTTTTCAAATGCATCTTTCCAGAAATAAAACTTTTCTGGTTTTTTATCTTCTTCCATTATTTTATCTTCTTCCATTTCTGGCGCAGATAATAAAGAATATGGATGAAAAACATCTTTTATGTCAAATTCAATATATTTTTTATATTTATGCAATAAAAAGAATCCTAATTCTTTATTTTCAAAATCTGTTGCTATTTGAATTTGTTTCTCGTCTTCCGTTATTGTGCTGACTTGAATATTATTATAATTAATATTTAGTATATAACATGCTCTTGTTAGCATGTCAGCATAATTTTGCGCATCTTTCCCATCTTTTTTTATATACCAAAATACAAAATTGGCTTTTTTCTGGTCCGTTGTTTTAATAAAAAACTTTAAACCTCTCGCTTTACTAGGGGCGGTTCCACTGATCAACTGCACCCTTTCTATCATTCCTACATAACAACCGCTCTCTTGGATATAATCCCCGCCTGGTGATTCTGCAATTGCTTCATGCCGTGCATTCCAAATACTCATTTTTTATTCCTCACTTTCTTCATCGTAATATTCTGTAATTTTATCCGTTATTTCCAATAAATTATTTTCTATCCTTAAATTAAATAATCCTTCTGGGCTTTTTGATGGAATGATTCCATTTGTCACAAATTTATAATTTTCCTTTGCTCCAAACGCAAGTAAGCAAATATCAAATAGACATTCCACGACAACTTGATCTTTCAGAAAACGTCCAATCGTCTTAAACGTGATTTCTCCAAATTCATTCCTTTCAAAATGTGACATAAAATAAACTGTTATATCATCCCTCATGCAATCAACCATTTCGACAATGTCCATAAAATGAAAAGCAATATTTCTATACATTGCATAAGCATCAAGTTTTTCACCCTGGGTTTCGTGTTCTGTTTTGAATTCGTATGTCATTAATAAATTGCAATCATCAATCATCACATATTTAATATGTTTCTGAGTGTTGACCCAGGCAAGTATATTTAATATTTCACCGATATTTTTTGTCGTAAAAGTATTTTGTTTTTTCTCATTGTATTTTTTCTTAGATCCGCGAAACGGCAAATTCTTTTCCGTAGATTTAAGAATGTATGTTCTATCTTCTGGCAAATATTTGCTACTGGCACTTTTACCGGATCCGGTAGGTCCCATTATCAATACTTTATTCGCCATTAGCAACTCCCGATTTCATTTTTGCAATACCGTTATCGATTATTTTTTCAGCTTCTTCAAGCTTGCTTAATCTTGTAGCTCTATTTACCGCATACCTCAAACTTGAATAACTATGTTCCGCTGCTGTTGCAATCTCCGTTAATGTTCTACCAGAATTTTCAACTTTAGTTTTTAAATTTTCTCTCTTTTTCTCAACCTCATTATTTTTCATATTATCTCCTTTCATTTTTATATTTCACATTAATAATTGTAATATATTTGCAATCTTTTGACAAGTTTTTTGACACTTTATTTGTAATTAATTTGTAATTTTAAATTGTTTCACGTGGAACAACACTTTTAAAATTAAGGCTTGTTTTGTTTCTCGACATAAAGCAGGCGAGGTAGGTTTCTTATATTAAAAAACAATAATATCTCACTAACAACTCCTACATTTTGTAGTAGTATAATTATTATGTAAGCAAGCTAGGAACGGACTTGCAAATTGAAGGAGGATGATTGAGATGAGAAAATTTATAGGTGGGTATTATGTAGAAGGATTAGATATGGAACAAAAAGGATTAGCTTTTACAGAAACGTTGGTAATGACATTAGAAGAAGCTAAGGAACATCCTGGTATAACTTATGTAGACGATTACGCTGAAAGCAACGGAGTTGATTATTATACTTCAACAGAAGAAGAAAAAATCTCATATATAGAAGAATACATTTTGAATGATGAAATATTTGGTGGTAGATTTTATGAAGAAAAAGAGGCAAAAGAATTCTTAGTAGAATTAGAAGAAAACAAATTAAATTATGATAAGTAAAAAGGGGGATAATATGAAAAATGAAAAATTAATAGCCTTGCGGATCACTGCAGGGCTAACACAACAACAATTTGGTGAAACACTGGGTTACTCTGCTAAATCTGCAGGCAAAACAATATCTGCGATTGAATCAGGTGCAAGAAAACTTCCGGCAAATAAAGCAATAAAATTAGAAAATTTATTTAATGTCAAAGCGGCCGATTTATTGTAGTTTCACGTGGAACATTAAGGGGGATATTATGGATATTTTATCAAAAGAAAACTGTGTATATATAGCTTTTATTTACTCGAAAATGGAAGTATACCATGATGTGAAAACTGCGATTGCAATTGTTGCGGTATTATTGAACTCTTATGCCAAAGCAACGATAATAACAATCGCTGCTTGCTTGCAGATTGAAGCAATTGAAGAAGGGGGCGATATTAGAGAGAATTTAGAAAAGGCAGAATTGCAAATTGACAAATTATGCGAGTTTCTTTAAAACTTGCATTTTAAATATAAAGGAGTGATACACATGGAAACATATTACAAAGGAAATAAAAAAGTAAAGAAAATATACTCGTCGCAGGATGCGGATATTATGTGGTGCGCAGCAGGCATAGATGCTACTGAGATCGATAAATCACATACGTATATTGAGTCTACTGTTAAGCCTAATTTCAACAACATTGAAGCTACACCTTTTCAGTATGGGTGGGTTGTGCCTGCCTATATAGATGACATTTATATTAGCAGAAGAGGTTATAACACTAGTGTAGGATATAAATTTGGTCAACTTTCATTAAGCAAGTTGTTAACAGAACTAAGAAGATTCAAGAAAAGATTTGCATATGTTGCGGGGTGGTTAGAAAAAAATAACACCGACTACTTCCCAGTAAAAAACGGGTGGGATAGAACTTTAGAAAGTGTTGTCGAAAAGGAACTATTAAAAAATTTCAACAATGCTCTATTTCATTGTGAAATGAAGTATGCGCCCACAATTCCTTACATGCATTGTGGTGCGGGAAATTCAACGAAAGAGTTTTGTAAAAAAATAGTTAATCTTGATATTGATTTTTTTACTCAATACATAAGGGAAAATATCATAAACAAAAAAGAGCTTAAAATAACTCTATAAAATAAATTTTAACGGCAAACTGTTATCGTTTTATAATAATAAGGGGGATCAACTATGAAGAAATTAGCTTTTTTAATAACAGTAATAATTTTATTTACAGCGTGCGGTGGTGGAAATAGCAATGGCGGCGGTGTTACTACTGTTGGTAACCAGTCAATATTAGGGACCTGGTATAAAAAAGATATGAATTCCATAACATTAAAATTCAATACAGGTAGCACTGGTATGATGTATGATTCAGATAATTTCAACACTGAATTTAAATATAACATTAACAGTGATATTTTAACACTGGAATATACAGACGAAAACGGAAACCAGGTAAAAGAAAATGAAAATTTAGAAATAAACGGCACTAAATTATATATCGGTTTAGCAATTTATGACAAAATTTCAAATCATAATCTTGATACAAATATATTAGGGAACTGGATGAAAATATATCAGGTAGGGTATACATTAGCAGGGTATACAGCATACGTATTTAAAGCAGATGGTACGGGATTACATACACTATATACTGAATACTCTGGTTTTATTTTTACCAACTTCACATATGAAACAGTTAATAACGAAATGGTGATAATTCATACTAAACCAAACGGTACAGAATTCGAAATGAAAGAATATTTGTCTTTTATATATGAAGCTGAATATGACAATATAAGTTTAAAGCCATATAATTATAATAATGATGATGAAACAATTTATAAAATAGTTAGTAGCGACTAATAAAAAAAGAGGTCAAATTAATGACCTCTTTTTTTATGTCCTATAATATTATTATTAGTTTCTTTTTTAGGTTCTGACCTACCTAATTTGATTGATAACCAGAAACATCAATCCCGCTGAAAACCGTAATTAAATCTGACACTATAATTTTACTCTATAAATTGCTCTTCGTCAAATCCTGGAAGTTCTTTTAATGCCTGTTCGTTGAATATTTTTTCAATTCTATCATAGTTATCTTTGTATTCTGGTTCTGCTTTCAGCTCTTCCGGAACCTCTGGCCATGCTGTAACAATAATTCTAGCATCCGTTGCTTTAAAATCTGTTGGATCTTTTAATATTTTTTCACCTTGTTTTACTATTAATCCCAACACTGACAATAATCCTAAATCTTTCTGTTTAATCATTTCCCATTCCCCCTTTAAAATTATCGTTATAATATTTTTGAAGTATATTCATTTTGATATTATAACTTTGTTTTTTATATTTAATATTCTGCCAAACATCTAACAGATATTCAATATCAGTTTTTTTAATATCTCTTGGATTTGTACTGATTTTTTCAAATTGTTTATCTATTTTTGACATTATCCGCGCATCATTTTGAATTTCAATTTTTACAATATCTGCTTCAATACCTTTTTCTTTGATTCTTTCATCTATTGTTTTTACAAAAACCTCTTGCACTTCTTTAGTTTCTATTAAAATTAAATGTTGATTTTTAAAACCATTTTTTATTATTGTATTACTTCCTTGCAATATACCTAATCCGATTCCTAACACTCCGCAAAATGCAATTATAGTTGGCAACCATTTATGCCAATCTATTTTTGTTCTTTCAGGTTCTGGTGTTAAAACTGCAGCTAATGCTGAACCAACTTTTTCTGCTATTTGGTTCAGCTGTTCGTCTGTTATTTCCATTCAAATCACGCCCCCTGGTTTTACTCTTCCACTGGCATCCCTGCATTCCACAACGTTATAGTTTGCAAGCCTGCATCTTTCACGATTGCTTTCAAGTTTTCATATGTAAGCGGATTTATTGACTTGTCTTTTGCTTTCCAATCAACTAAAGTTATCGTTGGATCCTCTTCCATCAATCGAATAGCCTTTACCATTCTATTTTGTGATATTTCATCACCGTGGTACATTTTCCCATTAAATTCCACTTCTATATTTTTTACATTTATATCTCTTTGTATCTTCCATTCTGCGTATAGTTCGTCATACGTCCTTACATTTATCGCATCTAGCAGCTCTTGCGGTTCTTCTCCGTATTCATACGCTGTGTACCCGTCTATTACCTCAGAGCTTGTAACAGCTTTGCCGTTTTCTAATATTTTATAACTAGGCATATTCCCTCCTTTTTATTTAGGTGATACCACGATTTTATAGAACCAGTCTTCTGTATCTAGTAAAGTACTGTTACCAGTATTGTTAATATATAGTATTCCTCTTATGCCTGTTCGAATTATAATATTGTCGCTGTCAACCTCGTCTACGCCCACTCCGTAACGATCGCCTGCAGCATCTGTGTTGACGTATGTTCCTAAAAGGAATGAATTTAAATCCGTTCCATCTGGTGAGACAACAATACTCACATTTAAATCAGACAAATGTAACCCGAGTCCGTGCGTTACATTACTATCTGTATTTTTAGTTTGATTGCTCCCTGGATTTTTATTTTGCCACAAAGATCTATTTATCCAAGGCGTTGCATATGCAACATTCAATCCAACCCACGCACTGTTGCTATATTTGTCAATGACATTTTCAGTTTTATTGTACATAATCATACCGTCATTTAGCAAACCAACGCTTATTGCATCCCTTTCAATTGTTGTCAATTCTGGTAATTGTAATGGGAACGAATTGTTTACATGGCCGTCAGGAACATTTGTCTGTGCGTCTACAACCCCGCCCATCGAATTATGGTTGACCGCACTTACTGGTACATCAATAGTGGTTTTACTTGGATTGTTCCCACCAGATCTAAATTTTAATACTGGGTTATCTCCGCCACCACCTGATTTATACGCTAGTAATTCAACCACTAATGTTTTAGTTTCTCCCGATTCAGTAGCCCAGGTATTCGAGGGAAGTACCCCGCCGACGAATCTTTGTTCTATTGTTGTTAGTGATATTGGCGCTGAATATGAAGTTTCACTCAACGGTATTGGATTTAAAAGCATAGTTGTGTAATCGTATTCGTAGTACTTGAATTTAATTTTAACACTACGATTCGCTGCAACATTTAACGCGACTTGTGCAATTGCGTTTATGTTTCTATCCGATAACGTACCGATTAAGGCCTTGTTATCGTTGATCCAAAACCCTAAAGAATTCGGGTTCAACGGATCTATTGAAGAAATGGCAGCGCTGACTATATCCTCTTCTGGTTGTGAATCTGTTTCAAGAACCGAATACGTTGGTTCTAATACTGAGATTGTATCAGTAGGTAAAAAATTAATTGATAGATTTGACGGCGAAGGACGCGAATCTTGCGAAACGACATACTGCGGATCACCTGCACCGTCTTTGATTACTCCTAATTCAAACCCTTTGTTATTTTCAAAAATAGTCTGATCAAAGCTACCACTTGCCGTTTTGATTCTCATTGAACTATTTACGCCAGAAAATTTAATGAATTTTGCCCAATCTCCTAAATGTTCAACAATCGGGTCTGCAACCGTTATTATAACGTCTGTTGCATCAAGTAAATTCCCTGTATACAATGCCCCTGATTCATACCCTGTGGCAAATGTTATGTTTCCAACAACGGAAATTTCTCTATAATATTCTCTTGTGTCATCTAACAATACATAGCCGTCAAGGCCGTTTGCTTTGATTGTTACTCTTGCATGTTCTGTCGATAAGCTTATGCTATCTAAATTAGCTATTTGCTGAAATACCCCCAACGAAACTTCCGAGGTTTGTATTTTAGCATGGTTGGAATTTTGATCTAATGTAAATTGGTACCATTGCTCGTTCCCGGCAGTTACTAAAGGTAATGTAATCACAACAGGCCCGCCACTTGAATCAATCAAATATTGTGTATTTGCAACCGGATTTGGTAAATCTGCGTTAATTGAAATGTAAGGGTATTCAGGTACACCGCCGCCCCCACCACCCGGTAATATATAACCCATTATGCATTCACCCCGCTTATCGTTATATCATACGTTTTACCCACACTTGCAACGACATCACAAGTTGTGAAATCTGCGTAATCAAAATCAATCCCTCTTTCCGGTTTTATTACTGTAGTTATTCCACCTGCAACAAAACTGATTGATTCATCTGAATTATTGACAATTGCAACCTTTTTCCCTGTGCCGTAACCTGTAAAGGTTTGATTCCCGGCTTGATCTGCAGCAGAAAATACAACAACCGTTCTTGCTACTGCCCCACCGCTTGCTGCAAGTATGGCTTCTAAGAGTTCCGCTTCATTTACAACTGTGCCGTCATTTCTGTATAATTTCCCGTTTCTCGGTGACATTTGGTCAACTTTTTTTTTGCTCATTTTTTTCATTCCCCCTTACGTTCAATTTTCCCTACTATTTCAAAAGCGAGGTCCACTGCTCTTTGTCCTACTTGCTCCCTATGCCATCGGGAATTTAGCATTTCTACTGCAGCGAATGCCCATTGATGATTATTTATATATTTTATTGTTTTCTTGAAATTTTCAAATCTGCTATACCCCAGGTTAAATGACATATTAATCAGTGCCATTTGTCTAAATCTGCAAAATTCGTAAAACTGTGGAAATAATTTACAACAGTCATTTGTGGCAACTCTAATATCATCCCTAAGTAATTGAACCGCCTGCATGATGGTTACTTGCGTATTTTGCTTTACTCCTGCTGTATGACCGACACCAACCGTTAACACACCGCTTTTGCACTCATATGCAGAAAGTAAAAAATCCTCATGCATTATAATTTGTTTCTCAAGGTCCGATAATGCAAAACCATTTTCTTCAAGTAATGAAATTTTGTATTCTTGGTTATACCTAGTTTTAAAAATTCTCAACTCTGAAACTGTCATAAATTACGCCCCCTTTTTTATTGTTTCACGTGGAACATTACTGCTTTGATTTATATATGAAATATATCAATAGTTTTTCCTCAGTTAATATGCCCTCTTCAAAGTCGTTCTTATACCGAATAAAATTTTCATCTTTCCTTTTTGTTATACTCAGATTATCTGATTCTCGATAAATTGATAATTCGGTGAAACTATTGAATTCATCAACCAAATTTCGTTTTGCTTTTCCCAATGTCGTACAACCAGAAAAGCAGGCCACCACCAAAACCATCAATAACGCAAATAATACTTTTTTCATCAAATCACCCCTTAAATTTTATTTTTTCTCACTAGGTCCAATACATTTTGCATATTATGGTCACGGAAAAAATCAGTTTTTTTCTCAAAACTTAAAGTCATTATTTTATCTAATACCGTTATACGCTTATTTGGATTAATCCAGAGTTTTCCGTGTCGGTCAAAATAGTAAATTTCTTTTTTGTAACTGCAATATGTTAACGGAACTAATGGAACAACAGATAAATTATTTTTAAATATATATCTCTTATAGTTTTTAGATGTAATTTTACGGTATTTTCTATCACAAAATTTTGCAGGTTCAAAAGGTGTAATGTGTTGTATTTTGTACCCTAAATTATGTAATAAATCAGCAGTACGAAAACATAAATCTGCCCCTAATGAATGACCCGTAAGCACTAGATTTTCAGCTTTAGATATATGCTTTAGAATCTCCGGTAACATCACCTGCACTGCATCTTCAAAGCCTTTATGTATTTTCCCACCTCCTTCAACTTTTACTTTGCTTAATTTCCCGTTTATTTTTATCCAATTTTTTAAACTATTTGTTCCCCTGAAAACAATAATTGTCTGATTTGACCTTTCAAGGTTACATTTTATAATATAACAGAGTATGCCTTTTTTATGGTTTTCAATTATTGCTTTAATTCTGTAATCATTTCCGAAAATTTCAAATAATCTTTTTCTGAGTTTAGTTTTATTTGTTTTACCTTTTTCCGGATTCCACCCTTTGTAGGCAAATCTTGCAAGATGTGCTTCAAATAAAAATCCCAAATTACTGCACCCCCCCGGCCGTTACATCAATTTTAGTATCTGTATAACCTTTCATGCCTTTTGGTTTATCTCCGAAGTTGATCACTAATTGGAAACCGCCCTCATTATTCCGCCCCGAATAGACTTCAATAACCGATTCTATCCTTTTACTCACCTGCACATTTAAACTTTTATCCTCTACAGTCACAACGTCTCCAAGGTCATAATCAGTTTCATATATATAACTCCTTTTTTTCCCTAGGAATATATCACAATCGAAACTTTCGACTGGTTGCATTTCTGCAAGTGCTTCATTTCCCCGGGCGATCAATTCAGGGTTTGTGGAAAGGTCCTTTGCATCTACGAAAGAAACGTATAATTCGAAGCCTGTAGCGGGTGCAGGCGTTATTGCAATGTTTCGTGCCACCCCATCACCTGAACCGCCTACAATGGCAATATTTGAAGTATTAATGAATGATTTTATGTATATTTGGTTTTTCAGATTATTTAATGCTGTTGAAAAAATAACCGGATTTTCAGAGGGACCGCTTTTTGTTAGATCATTTCCAACAATTACTTCAAAATTGAATTTTCCTGTTTGACGGTCCAAATATACAACAGTTCCCAGGTTTGACACTTTCCCGGCTTTTTCAATTTCAGTATCCAGTTTCTGAAACCTTGTGTTAAAATCAATTGCAGTTCCGCGGGCCTGGTCGGGATCAATTGTGAAATTAGGAAATGACAAATCTTCACCGAGATAATTTGTCAAATCTATGCAATTTCTTTGAACTACCGATTTAATAACCGTTTCCCCTGCTGTTGTTGCAAAACTTTGGTGTGACTGCTCATCACTGGGGATCGTCTCACGTTGCTTAAACATGCCTTTTACTTCAAACCCTTTTAAAATTTTTAATTGTTCATTTGCGGTATCTTTATAAGTTACTTCTTTGATAATTCCAATCTTATTATCTGCAATCCAAATTATTCTATTTTCGTATAATTCATTTGCATATAATATTGCTTTGCTTATTGTTAGTGTAAATGTTCCGGCAGAAAAAAACTTCCTATGAAATTCTAATGTTTCATAGTTATCAATTTCGCCAACAAATTCAATTTCAGTAGGTTCAATTTTAAATATTTTTATCGGTGCAGCCATATTATCACCTCTATTCTAATATTTCATTAGGTGTAACTATTGCCGCGACATCTGCATCAACTAGAATTCCAAGTGTTTTTAATGTTGTTAAATATGTTAAAACTAACGGATTTTCTAAATCAACATATGACGATAACCCAAACATATATTTTGCCCTTTTTAATTGTTTTTTTATTTCAACCGTATACTCACCATTGTTGATTCCTTCGTCATTCGCAGGGATACCAATTTTTTCAATATAGCGATCTTGGTCAGCTTCTGTAAATCTCAAGAAAAAATTCAAATGTGAGTATTTAACTTTGTACTTAACGGGTTTTAATTGTAATTGCCCGTTTATATATTCCCATTTCGTTATATTACTAATCACTTCGTCAGCTACAACAACAACTTCATAACCTAGCGTTTTTTGATACCTTGTTTCGTTAACCAAATACCATTGCCCTATGTCCATAAATTGTCCCTCAAGTGCAACCACGGTTGTATTATTCACTAATATCTGCATTTTTTATACCTCCTCAAGCTTGTTTTCTGTTGCAAATTTACCTGTTTCAGTCTCAAGAACATCACTTGTTGCGAATCCAAATTTATGGTAAGCATCGAGTAACCACGATTTATAATTAGTAGTATAACTAAAAACAAGTAATCTGTAATCACTTATTTTTCTAATGCCTTTAAAAGTACTGCTGAGCAGAAAAGAACTTCCTATTGTAATCACATCATTGTCAATTTCAACTTTATTAACTATAGTCCCATTATTCGAAAAAACTTCTTTTTCTGTAAAAACTTGTAGCTTACCCACACTTGTAACCCCTGCATAACTTGTATTAAATGATATATTTGTAGCCAAAATGTCACCAGTAGCAAAGCCAGCACTATCATATATCAATATTTTATCATTTTTTAAAACTCCAATTGCACCAAGCCCCGTCCTACTGTAGTCTATTCCATACGTAATTGCCGTTCCTGATATTGTCGCAATTTTAACAACGTTCGCACCTGCAAAAGTTCGATATCTAAAAGCAACTTTATCAGTATCAAGTGTCACAATGTCAGATTGCGTTGTATATGATCCCGAAGTATAAATATACACCGAACCAAAAATAATTGTTGTACCCGATATTGTTGCAACTGCTCCAATTCCTTCATTATTACTTTGGTTGTCGGCGATAACCATAACTTTATTAGTATCAATTTTACAAACTGACACCGTATTTCTGCAAGCACCACTTCCGTCAAACGTTACATCTGTTCCAACACTGACAACAGTTCCAGACACTGATAAAACGACCGCCCTGTGATAGCTAGAACCAGTATTACGGTTTACAACTAAAAATATTCTAGTTTCATCAAGTGCCGCCATATCAACAGATTCAAAAATGTTTGTGTTGGCCCCCGAATTAAAAACTGCATATTCAGAACCATATAAAATTGATCCGTCGATCAAATCAATGTCTCCAACTGTTGCAAATAATTGCTCGTTTCCAATTTGCTTATTATAGACCATTACGAATTTTGTATCGGTTAACATTTCGATTAATACAACTCTTGGTGTTGTGCCATCAATAACAATTTTATTATATTCTGAATATTGTATAAAATCTTCTTTTATTAATTGCACTTTTTCAGCTTTATTCCCCATCTTTTGTATAAAATCACCTTTTATTAAATCCTCTGTTGCAATTAATTCTTCTTGAGTTAAATACCCAACTCCGCCTCCTGATTTATAATTACTTATTTCAGAAAACGGAAGCATCATTTTATTATTACCTCTAAAGGGTTTCATAATTTATCACACCCTTCTGATTATTTCACCAGTAATATTAATTACATTTACAACATTTGCAAAAGCTTGGATCAATACACTGTTTGTTATCGGGTCCCCGGCCATGATAATTTTCTTTGTTTCAAATGGTGCAATCGGCACGGCATTAGCAACTAATTCACCAGGAACTGCAGTGTCGCCAATTGCAACAGTTAATAACGCTTCATCTGCACTTGTATTTGTAGCCCATATAGTAATACTATCTATTCCACTTGCTACTGCTGTATGCAACAATACTTGATTTGCTGCAATTGTTTGATCTAATAGTATTGGTTTACCGTCAACACTTTCTGATAATGGTAATATACTTATACCCATTTTATTAATACCCCCTTTTATGCAAAAAGATACGCCGTGTTTGCAACGTCCTCTTCTGTTAATTCAGCTGTTTTCAATTTAAGTGTAACCGGATCACGTTCATCTACCACATTGACATCTAATATTAAAGTTACATTTGCCGGAACTAATATTTCAGCCAATGCGATCTCAAAAATTGTGCCAGATTGTGTTAATGCTGGTGGAGTTGGACTCGCTGCCGGTGTACCTTTTTTACTTGTTACAACTATACTTCTAGCAGTGTTATCAATATCCAATCTAAGTATTATTAAATCTTTTCTCGGATTTAAGCTGTCACCGGGACTTAAAGAAACTATCTCTGCAGTGCCATATATTTCATAAAAATAACCTTGGATTACTGCCCCACCTAAATCGATGCTAATATTTAAATCATTATCATTTGCCGTGACCTGTAGTTCATCTGTTAATTCCTGCGCATCATTAACAAATACACCATTTATCAGATATTGTCTAAATCTATTCGCGAATTGGTCAGCACTGTATTTTCTATCACCTCCAAGACTTTTAAAAAAGTCCGATCTTTCCCCCATACTGGTTCCCCCTTTCTTATAACCCTAAATACTGGTTATACCACTGTATTATAACTTCCGCTGTTGTTGTTCCCACATCTGCCTGATAACTTATTTCGTTGTCACCTCTTTGCAATTGAAAGAATGTTGTGTCGTTGCTAATGAATCCCATTTTATTCACCAAATCTCCGCTACCATCGTCGAACAGAACTCTTTTGTCACCGAACCCTGTTGTAATAGTAAGCCTTTCCTCTGCATTCAATGTCACATTTACCTGAATAAATTCACCTGTTGTTTCGTTGATGATTTTCGGATTTACTGCAGGTCCTTCAAATTCAATTCGAACAGGTGTTGAAACGTGACCTTCATTATTAATGCAAGATCTGTTATTCCCTTCTACTGAAAACTCAATAAATTCATCGAATTCAAGTTCATCATTTGGAAATTCGAAAGCAGGCAATACAAGTGACATTAATTCACCACTAATATTTTCATCTAACCAAAACGGTTCATTCGCTTCTAAACTAACAAGAAATCTTTGGCTTCTTCTAGTTTTATCTTCCTGAAAAAATGTTGGTGCAGCTTCACACCATACTTTTATTTTTTTAGTGTAGGTTTCATTTGTATAAATTAATTCACTTTCAATTTCAGGGTTAAATATTTTTTGTAAATTTATTTTTTGTTCATTCAAAGTGTCATACGTGCAATCAGGCGAAAGTATAATGCCTTCTAACCTTATATATCTATTCTGAAAATTCTGTTCTATATGATCGCTCCCGTTTTGAAAGGGGGCTTTTTGACTTTGAATTTTAACGCCCAAACCAGTAATCCCCTGCACATCAATTAACCATATTGGTGCATCGTTTCCAAGCACTACTTCACCTAATTCATTTTTAAATGTTAATTTTTGCATTGTACGCCCCCTAACTTAACGCTAATTTTCTGCTCGCTAATTCATCTTGCCGGATAATCTCGACTGGGTCCAATGGTGCAGGTGAATTGATTATAACAGTTCTATTTGATACATTACCTGTATTACCTGGTGTAACTGGTGTTACCGTAGGCAGGAATTGACGTTCTTCTGCTTCTTGCACTTGTCTTTGCAATTCGTCAAGGTTCGAACTCGCTGTTCTAACTTCTGTAATTTGATCAAGTGTCTTTCTTACAGCTGCCCCAACATCACTGCCGGCAATTGCGTTTATACCTAAAACAAGGCTTTCCCCCAAGCTTCGTCCCGCATGTTCCCACCGTGGTTCGTAAGTTTCTAATAAATTAATTAATTCATTTTGATTCTTTTCCTGTCCTAGTTTTATTGCTTCCCATTCAAGGTTTTTGCTTTTCATTCTTTTATCAAATGTGTCTTTCAACAAATCTAATTGATGTTTTCTTTGATCCTCATTTAAATCAAGTGATTCCTTAATCCTCTTTTCTTCCAGTTCTTTTTCTTCTTCATATTTTTTTTCTAATGCCGATACAGTGGCCTGCCCCAATTTGTCGGCATCCGAAACAGCAATACCCCTCAATTGGTTCAATAATGGCTGAATTTCACGGACTGCACCCTCTACATTTTGAACCACTTTATTCCACACATCTTTATTCTCGCTTTTAACTTTATCAAAAGAAGATTTAATACTACCAGAAAGCTTTTCAATCTCAGACGAAATAGATGTAACCATTCGACCATACGTTCCGGATGTATGAACAGAATTTCTTTCTGCCTGATTTAAAAAATCTGCATTTTTTTCAGAAAGTTCATTATTCAACTGGGTATTTAAATCTTTATAAGTATTATTTAAAAATCCCCCCAACTTTGTCATTGCTACTTTTGAAGTTTCAAAAACGCTTTCGAAACTTGTCTTTGAATTTTCTGAAATTTTTACAAATGTCCCACTTAAACTGCTTGATAATTCATTAAACTTGATTACTGCCGATTCCGCAAAATCATTGATAACTTTCTTAGATCCAAAAAGCCATTTTGATAATCCAGATCTTGATTCTTTTTCAAATGTTGCAATTATACCTGTCACACTGTTAATTAAAACTTTACCAAAATCTTGAGTAAATTGTTTTGTTGCACCAAAGATATCATTGTATGCATTTGTCCAGGCATTTGCGCTTTCTTCTGCAGATAATTTATGTCCATCTGTAACTAATCCTAACATTTCACCAACTGCTGTTGCAATCTTAGGGGTATTGCTAATGATACTGTTTGTCATTGATACCCAGTCACCGGAAACAGCAGCAGCAGCAAAATTTGCACCTTCTGCAACGCCGTCGAAAACTCCGCCCCACGAACCGCCAATTTCATCTGCTAGATTTGAAGTAATGCTTGATACTCCGGCAAGTCCTTTTTGATATTTTGCTTTTGTTTCGTCAGTCATATTTTTAAACCAACTTGTAATTTTTTTTACTACTCCTGGTGCTTTTTTTTCAATGCCTTCCTCTACCCCGTCTACAAAATTACCGCCTGCTTCTTCTCCTGCAGAACCATTTAATTTATCATTTATTTCATCAATCCAAATTCCAAGGGTTTTTGAAAATTGTGAAGTTACACGCCCTTCACCTTTTTCAATTCCAATTTTCAAACCTTCTGTGATGAATTGACCATAAACTTGCATTAGCCATGACGGCGATCTTATTCCAAAAAAGCTTTTAAATGTATTCGCTGTATTCTCCGCGAGTGTTTCAACTGCTTTTGTTGCTGCTGAAAGCCCGCCTGTAAGTCCTTCAACTAATCCGTCTACAATAAACCCGCCCATTCGCTTAAAATCGAATATCAGGCCATGTATTGAACCTATTATCGAATCTTTAAACGAAACAAACGCAGGTTTGAAAAATTCCCACCATCTGGTTATATTCGTGACTAGCGTGTCTCTTAAGGTGGTAAATATATTTATTATGTTCTGCCCTGCTTCTGCAAAATTCCCTTCAAAAATATTAATGAAAAAATCAATTGAATTTTCTATAATATCCAAAGCTGCTTTTAATGTGGTTTTTAAATTCTCCCACATTACAACCCATGCCTTTTTTATATCATCACCAAAAAGATTCCAAATCCCTTTAATGATTGCAATTGAAAGATCAAACTTTTTTTTCAATAAATCAAAATATTTAACAGCAATTCTGGTTATCTGTTCCCCGTTTTTTTCCCATACATCGACCAGGAAACCCCAAAATGTAAGCGCCGCTTCTTTTATTAATGTAAAAATCTCGACTGTTTTATCCCATATCTTAGTTAAAGTTCCATTATTTGATTCAAGCCATATATCTAATGCATCAACTATGAATTTAATTGCCTGTAATATTCCTTTTGCACCAATTAAAATTGCTCTTTCTATTTTTGGCATTTGTTCCAGGAACCATTTTAGCAAAGTATTTAGTTTTGGTAATATCAATTCACCTATATTTATTGAAATTACTTTTGCAAAATTCTTGATATTGCTCATAGTTGAATTTAAATTATCGTTTTGACGTTCAAAAGCTTGATCCGTTGCACCAACTGCAGTGGTCATTTCTTTTGTTTTTTTCGTGAAATTTTCAGCTTGCGCACCTGTTAATGCTAATGCGGCCGTTGAAGCTTCTACGGATCCAAACAGATTTGCAAACGCCACTTCATCGCCTTCAACCTGTTCTTTTAATCCGCTTAATATCCCTTCAAGCCCTTCACTTTCTATCGCTGCCGCCGCCGTTTCATATCCCATCGCTTGTACTGCTTTTTCCATATCTGCAGTAGGTTTTAACACCCCTTGTAAAACTGCTCTTAACTGCGTCATTACCTCTGCAGTACCGCCCGTAACTCCCGTTAATGTTGCGGTCGCTCCAAACAGTTCTTCTTGCGTAACTTTCAGAGTTGACGCAAGTGGGATCACTTTCCCCATACTTGCTGCAAGTTCAGGAAACGTAGTTTGACCCAATTTTACTGTTTGAAATGCTAGGTCAGAAGCTTTTGTTGCCGCTTCTTGTGATACTTCACCGTAACCTTTCATTACTGCACTCAAAAGGTTAACCGAATCCGTTACCGTAGCATTTCCGGCTTTTGCTCCCTTTGCTGCAGTTTCTAAAATTGACATTGAGTCAGCTGTGTCACCAACTGCGGAAACAACTTGATAAAGACCGTCTGTCAAAAGGCTTGTATTTGTATTAGTAGAAATTGATAAACTTTTTACGTTTTCCCCAAACTCTGCAAGCCTGTTTTTAACGTCTCCATCAAGCAAGGTCCCAACATTACTTAATTCTTGCTGAAAGTCCGCTGCCGCTTTCGTAGCAACTCCACCAAGTGTTGCTGCCGCTACTGCTATTCCTGCACCAAATTTTGCAAAGTTCCCGGTCGTTTTTAATAAGCCTTTTCCAAGATTGTCCGCACCTCGCCCTATCTTAGATAACACTTTTGAAACTTTATCTTGCAACAGTACTTCACCGTAAAGACTAAAAATTTTAGGCATTTATTATTTCACCCCCTTTTTCTTTTTCTTTTTTGGAACTGTTGACATTGTAATTTGACGAACATCTGCAAGTATTTCTTCCGCTGTTTTTTTTCTTGGTGGGTTTCTATATTCTTCAAAAGTTTTAAAATTCTCCTGATCATATAACGGATATTGTGTCAAATATAAAGCCCAGTCTTTGTCTTTTCCTATCAAATTAAGCAAATCAATCAAATCATCAATTGTATCTGCTGTCTCTAATATTTCTAAACTATTATAGCTAGTATATAAATCGTGCAATACTTCATTTGCAGTTTTTATTTCTAGAATTTGAATAGTTTTAAAAAACCCTTATCACATATCAATCTTTTTACTAAATCGAAATATTGTTCAAATTCTAATTCATTTAATTCTAATTTATTTAACCCTGTTAATTGGATTAATAAAACCTCAATTTCAATTTGTGCTAAATATAAATTTTCCCAAACTTGCTTAAATAGTAATTCCATGAAATCAAGCCCGATTTTTTCATTCTCTTCATCTGTCATTTCTTTTCCGGTTGCATTTTTTTGCATACTATAAAAAGCTTTTATGATCAACTTCACATCTAAATTTAATTTTTTACATATTTTTGATATTTGGAAAAAATTCCCGCCACCAATTCTTTTCATTTCAATTATTTCAAATTCCGGTTCCTCAGGTTCTTTCGGTTCTTCCGGCAATTCTTTTTTTTCTTCTTCTGTTGAAACATTTGCAACTGTTTCACGTGAAACATCGGCTTTGTCCGGCATTCCTGTAATTATTGAATCCTCTTTTTCAGTTATAACTTCTTTTTCTTTACCCATTAAAATCACGCCCCTAATTAGTTTTTAGGCGAGAATTTCACCTCTCGCCTATTTTTATACTTCATATTTTATTTGTATTATTTTTTCAATTAACTAATTGTTATTACCTCTGTATCTGTATCTTGTCCACCAACAACAACTTGATTAACCGCCGTTCCTGTTTTAGCATCTTTCGTAGCTGTCACCGTATAACCGGCAGCAGGTGAATATGGAATTGAACATAACAAGAAATTCCCATCTGCATCCGACGTTGTTGTGAATGTCTTTGTACCAACAACTATTTCAACTGTCGCGCCTTCAACAACTGTTCCTGAACCTGGTGTCGTTGTTCCAAGCGTCGTTGCATCAAACTGATTTGTACCAGTCGTGAAACTACTTGTCGTAACTACTCCATTACCAATCGTTCCGCCTTCTACCGCTGTTAAAATTGCATTATTTGTTGCAAAATCTGCAATTGTTGCTTCTTCATTTGGATCATTAACACCATCTGTTCCATTTATTGCAGCTATGATTGCTGCTTGACCTGTCGCAAGATCTGACCCAATGCTAATTTCTCCATCTGCGTCAAAGTCTCCAGGATTAACAAATGTATATGTTTTAGTTCCAATTATCATTGTATCTGCTGCAGAAACTTGTGTGTCAACTGTCAACGTTCCTTGTGCTTGTATACCGTCTAATACATTTCCTGAAACTGTTCCTTCGTCTTTTGGATTATGCACCTCGAAAGGAGCGTAATCTAAAGCAGCAGCATTATAGTGTGCTTCAAATATCAATGGTATAACACTTTCTGCAGAATCTTGCGGTGTAAATTGATAACCGTTATTGTTTAATGCGTCGAATAATTGGATTATAATTGGTTCGTCTTTCCCCTGAACTTTTCCAACCCATGTAACATTTCCAACGTAATCTTCATCACAAATATAATTTTTAGCTTTTACGCTTTCGTATAAATCACCAATTGTCACTTCCGGTGTTACCATCGCTTTTTGTATCACTGCATTTGACATTTCAACGGAATTAACTGCAAGTGTTATTTCCCACATATCTATATTTTGTAGGCCTTTCGCTTTTCCTTTTACGCCATCAACTTGCGTGCTTCTCATTGTAGGCGTTGCAGTAAATCCTAACCCGCCCTGAGTCGCACAAAGCAGTTTTCCTGCTGCAACAGCGGTGTCAAAATCGTCAACTCCAAAAATCCAATCAATGAAAACTGCGCCCGTATCAACTTGTATTCTTTGCGGTGTAATTGATTGATAACCGCTGTACGTTGTAGGGTTACAACATTCTCCCATTTTGATTTCCTCCCTTTTTATTTACTGTAATATGTACATTCAAAATTTAATTGTCTATTCCGAAGCTGTGAATCTGCTTGCGGAACTCCAAATCCAATGTCTAATTCAAATTTAACGAAAAAATCTTTTTCATTGCATTTCTTTTTATGAAAAAAATCTTGAATATCTTTTTTTAATTTTAATATATCTGTTATTTTTGACCCTTTATTATCCCAAATATTGACTTCCAGAGTAAAAGTGCTTTTAGTTCCTTCGCCCTGGGGGACGTCTACAAGTTCAAAAACTGCATATGGTGGCTTTGCACTTTCAATTGCTTCATTTGCATATATATTCGGCGCAATTTTTTTCATTAGCGAAAGTATATATTTTCCAACTTTAGCTTCATCAAAAGTACCAATCATTTCCCCAACCCCTTCAAGTGCTTTGCAAGTATTTCCGGCATT
>PJEL010000595.1_pt1 | contig 42112 bp, 31 predicted proteins | sample 1853271 | NCBI WGS metagenome assembly PJEL01 (sample SAMN08108733, study PRJNA415343) | Invertebrate metagenome, whole genome shotgun sequencing project. | host: Globobulimina | place: Sweden: Gullmar Fjord | collected 2015-08
AACAATTGACCAAATTAATAAGTGGGTAAATCCCTATAAGTTACCTATATTTATGACGGCAACTTGTGAATTCAGCCGTTTTGATAATTACGAAAGAACTACAGCTGGTGAACATATTTTTTTAAGTTGAACTGTCATCGCAGCGAGAAATGGCATTGAAAAGCCAAGGCCAATCATCATCAGCACTAACCCAAATTTTAACGAAAGTGCATTTTCTTTATAATAATTAGCCACCAGTTCAGGCGAGTCTGCTGGAGAAATTGGCGGCATAAATCCCGCTAAACCAATATAACCAATAAGGAAGAGAGCAATAAAAATTGGTCCGGTCCATGCGCAAATTTTAACGTGAGTATCTTGCATAATATTCCGCTGTTTTGATTTTAAGAATTTAAGGTTTATTGACTTAACTTTCGTGGTTGATTTTTATTCGAAAAGTCAAAAAACTAGTATCCCATTAAAAAAATCAATAAAAAGAAATACAGAGAAAATTAACAAAAATACAAGCGTATTATGTAATACAGACAACTAAATATTAGTTTCTAGCAACTTACTGCTTTAAAAAATGTTCTTTATACCACTGTTGTTAACGCTTTATCCTGCTATACAAAAATACTCATTAATCTCTTAACCCTGTTCATTCACTGTACAGCCTACATCCATCGCTAAAAAATTCTAATGAATATTCTAGGGTCTGTTAATCTTTGAAAAATCTATTTGGATGATAAATTTAGCTGATCTTCCCTTATTTAAGCTGATATAGTTAGAGCAATTACTCGTTTACATAGTCTCATCATGGCCCAAAACGCTACCATTTTTAAAATCGACTTATCCATTTCCGATATGGATAGAGGCTATTACGCCGATCACAATTTAACTGTCGCTCGGCACCCGTCAGAAACTGATCAACGCATGATGTTACGGATCCTTGCGTTTATCTTTAACGCCAGTGAAAGTCTTAAATTTACCAAAGGTCTAAGCGATGTTGATGAACCCGACTTATGGCAAAAAAACTTACATGACACTATTGAATTATGGATCCAGCTCGGCCAACCCTCAGAACAGCGGATAAAGAAAGGCTGCAACCAAGCACAACAAATGTTGATATATAGTTATAGTGATGGGGCATTAAACAAGTGGTGGCAAAAAGAACAAAACGTACTCAATAATCGAAAGAACCTTAAGGTTTTCGCAATCGATGAAAGTGTCGGCGAGGCACTTGCACAGGTCGTCGACCGACAAATGCATATTCAATGTACGCTTTCTGAAGGACAAGCATGGCTGACCATAGGTGACACATCGATAGAATTAACACCACAACAGCTAACAAACGATTAACTTTTAGGAATAAGCCATGCATATTGATGCACTGATTGAGCAGGTAAAGTCAGCAGACCTCTCGAACAATCCGACAACACAATTTTCAATTCCTGCAAACTGGGGCCAAGGCCGGACGGTTTACGGTGGCCTTTCCGCTGCAATTTTGTATGCAGCAATAAAGGAACAAGTAGCTAGCGACAGGCCGATGCGCTCTTTTAATGGAAACTTTGTTGGCCCTATCATAGTAGATGAACCCTTTACTATCGAAATCGATGTTTTAAGGGAAGGCAAAAATGCGACCCAAGTATTAGGAAAGATCATTCAAAATGATAAAGTTGCGTTAATTGCTCAAGTTTGTTTTGCGGTTAATCGCAAATCGAAAATATTGGTCGAAAATTTCGAGCATCATGAATTGGCAAAACCGAAAAAAGCCAATTTCATCCCTCCTATTCCCGGCATTGTCCCTAAATTTTTGCGTCATTTAGAAATAAAAATGATGGAAGGAAAGATGCCATTTTCTGGAAATAAGGGTAATAAAACAAAAGGTTGGATGCGTTTTAAGAAACAACCCACTGAAATAACAGACGCTCACATCATCGCACTTATCGATGCATTTCCTTGTACGGTATTACAGAATTTACGTTGGCCCGTGCCCGCAAGTACCATGAATTGGAACATCGAATTTTTGCACCCTCATGATGAAATTCTGCCAACTGACTGGCTTGCTTATTCTGCTTTTCCTCGTCAAGCAGCAGACGGTTATTGCCATATGGAGTCAGACATTTGGGATGCAAACGGCAAACTAATCGCGATTAGCAGGCAAGTCGTCGGCATTTTTGATTAACGTCTTTATTTTTCAAATAAAAATTATAAGTTTAAAAGACGCGGTTAAATCCTCAGTAACCGCGTAAAAACCGACTCTACCCAGTTACTTTCGGCCCAATTTTTCGCTATAATGGCGCGCTTTTTTAATCCACTTTGTTCAATCAGGTAACTTGCATGTCTGTTCAACAGCAGGAAGTCGATTTACGTCGTACTTTCGCCATTATTTCTCACCCGGATGCGGGTAAGACAACCATTACTGAAAAAGTTCTTTTATTTGGTCAAGCGCTTCAAAAAGCCGGTACCGTAAAAGGCAAAAAATCAGGGCAACACGCAAAGTCCGACTGGATGGAAATGGAAAAAGATCGTGGTATATCAATCACGACCTCGGTAATGCAATTTCCTTATGCTGATTGCTTGGTTAATCTTCTCGACACCCCTGGTCATGAAGATTTCTCGGAAGATACTTACCGTACATTGACTGCTGTTGACTCATGTTTGATGGTGATTGATGTTGCCAAAGGTGTTGAAGCTCGTACCATCAAACTGATGGAAGTGACGCGTTTAAGAGATACCCCCATTATTACTTTTATGAATAAAATGGACCGCGACGTGCGCGATCCAATGGAAGTGATGGATGAAGTCGAAGACATCCTTAAAATAAAATGTTCACCGGTAACCTGGCCTATAGGCATGGGTAAAGAATTCAAAGGTGTTTACAACATCTTAGATGACGAAACGATTTTATATGCGACAGGCCAAGGCCATACCATCCAAGAAAGACGCGTCATTAAAGGCTTAGATAACCCAGAGTTAGATACCGCGATTGGCAACTATGCAGACGATTTGCGTGAAGAATTAGAGCTGGTGATTGGTGCTTCCCACGAATTTAACTTAGATGAATTCTTAAAAGGTGAATTAACTCCAGTATTCTTTGGTACTGCATTGGGTAACTTCGGTGTTGACCATATGTTAAACGGCCTGACTAAATGGGCTCCTAAACCATTACCACGTACTACCGATACTCGAGAAGTTAGAGCCGAAGAAGATAAATTTTCAGGTTTTGTTTTTAAAATTCAAGCGAATATGGATCCGAAACACCGAGATCGTATTGCTTTCATGCGTATTTGTTCAGGTAAATACACCAAAGGCATGAAAATGAAGCAAGTGCGCATCGGCAAAGACATCAAAATTGCTGACGCGGTAACCTTTATGGCTGGTGATCGTTCAAACGTAGAACAAGCTTATGCTGGAGATATTATCGGGCTGCACAATCATGGCAGCATTCAGATCGGCGATACCTTTACCTCTGGCGAAGACATGAAGTTCAGCGGCATTCCAAACTTTGCTCCAGAGATGTTCCGACGCATTCGTCTTCGTGATCCGCTAAAAGCAAAACAACTTCAAAAAGGTCTAATACAGCTATCAGAAGAAGGTGCTGTGCAGGTTTTTCGCCCGTTCAACTCAAACGAGATGATTGTCGGTGCCGTTGGTGTCCTTCAGTTTGAAGTGGTTGTTGGTCGTTTAAAAACAGAATATAACGTTGATGCAATTTATGAACCGATCAGTGTTGCAACTGCTCGTTGGTGTACTTGTGACGATGAGCGCACACTTGAACAATTTCAAAAGAAAGCCTTTGATAACCTAGCACTTGATGGCGGTGATAACCTAACCTATATCGCACCAACTATGGTCAACTTGTCATTAGCACAAGAAAGGCACCCTGAGATTGAATTTCACAAAACACGTGAACACTAATTTTGTTGCAGCTTAGCTAACTTCTAGGCTGTATTGCTTTAAAAAGCAAAGATAAAGAGAAGATAAATAATGAATATTAAACAACGACTATCAGAACTCGTTTCAAATGCAATGACTGCGGCTGGCTTGCCTGAAGGAACTAATCCAGCGGTAAGCAACTCCACCAAACCTCAGTTTGGTGACTATCAAGCGAACGGGGTCATGGGGGCTGCTAAAAAACTTAAAACTAATCCAAGAGAATTAGCAACCAAAGTCGTTGAACACCTTGAACCAGCCTTAGCTGGTATTGCTGAAAAAATTGAATTGGCAGGCCCAGGTTTTATTAATATTCATTTAGATAAAGCTTGGTTAGCCGAGCAATTAGCGACCGCAGCTAAAGATAGCCATTTGGGTGTCAGTCAACGCACCACTCCACAAACGGTAGTGGTTGATTATTCTGCACCAAACCTAGCTAAAGAAATGCACGTTGGCCACTTACGTTCGACCATCATTGGCGATGCGGTTGTCCGTGCTATTGAATTTCGCGGTGACCGAGTTATTCGCCAAAATCACATGGGTGATTGGGGTACGCAATTTGGTATGTTGTTAGCGCATTTAAGCGACAAACTAAAATCCAACGAAGTGGCAGAAACCGCACTAGCGGATTTAGAAAATTTCTATCGCGAAGCAAAAATTCGTTTCGATGAAGAAGAGGGTTTTGCCGATCGTTCTCGAGAATACGTAGTTAGATTACAAAGCAAAGATGCCCATTGCATGGAGCTTTGGCAACAATTTATTGATATATCAATTGCTCACAGTGAAGAAATATACGAAAAACTGAACGTAACACTAACTAGAAAAGACATCATGGGCGAGAGCGCCTACAACGATGATTTAGCTAATGTCATTAATGAGCTGACAGAACAAGGCATCGCGGTTGAAGACCAAGGCGCTAAAGTAGTATTTATTAAAGAGCTAGCCAACAAAGATGGCGAGCCATCAGTGTTTATCGTACAAAAATCCGGTGGCGGCTATTTATACGCAACCACTGATTTATCCGCCTGTCGTTACCGCAGCGGCACATTAAACGCTGACCGAATCATTATTTTTACAGACGCACGACAGGCTTATCACTTCAAACAAGTTGAAACTGTTGCTCGAAACGCAGGCTTCTTACCAGAGCATGTGGTTTACGATCACGCGCCATTTGGCATGATGATGGGAGACGACGGCAAGCCATTTAAAACCCGTACTGGCGGCACCGTCAAACTAGCTGAATTACTTGACGAAGCGGTAGTAAGAGCGACTGACTTAATCAAAGAAAAGAACCCAGACTTTTCTGCTCAAGAATTAACTGAGATTTCGAAAAAAGTAGGTATTGGTGCAGTGAAGTTTGCCGATCTTTCTAAAAATAGGACGAGCGATTATATCTTCAGCTGGAAAACCATGTTGAGTTTTGAAGGTGCCACGGCTCCTTATCTACAGTACGCTTATACCCGTATTCAAAGTATTTTCCGTAAAGCCGGCTTATCAGCAAGCGATGCAACGCAAACAGCTGTCATAGTAGAGCCTCAAGAGAAAGCGTTAGCGTTAAAGTTACTTCAATTAGAAGAAGTATTGGATTCGGTGATTGCAGAATGTACGCCAAACTTGTTGTGTAATTATTTATACGAATTAGCAAGTTTATATATGACCTTTTATGAAGCTTGCCCTATCCTAAAAGATGGTATCGCAGACGATGTCAAACAATCACGTTTAGTCCTATGTGCACGCGCAGCAGCCACCTTAAAGCAAGGTTTGGATATACTTGGCATAGAAACTATGGAAAAAATGTAAATAAACGACGCATATGAAAGTATTATTTGTTACCACCAATGAAAAAGATGTTGCCACGATAGAGCGTATTTTTGCTCGTGGCAGTCATCAATTGACGATTATAGACAATGCTGAAAGTGCGTTAGAGCTCTGTGCATCTCTAAAGTTTGACGCAGTTATTGCGAATGAAATTCAGCCAGGTATTTCTGGTAATGAATTTTTAAGCCAAGTCTCTCAGTATTGCCCTAACGCGATTAAAGTCTATGTAAACGAGAATGCTAACATGCGCTGCAAACATGCACATCAGCAACTTGGCAGTCCAATTAATAGCAGCGAGTTTATTCAAGTTATTGAAAGTTTCTCACGTACTAATGGAGCGATAACCAAAAAGCGCATTGTTGACGCGGTTGCAGAAATCAAAACGTTACCCAGTCCACCAAAGGTTTACATGCAATTAAATAATCTTTTGCAAGGGCAAACCACAGACTCGCAAAAGATTGCCGAAGTGATTATCCAAGATCCGGCCCTAGTTGCTAAAGTACTTCACTTTGCGAATAGCTCAGCCATGTCAAAAGGTAAGCAAATTAAGAGTATTCCAGAAGCCATTACTAAAATGGGCGTAGATACATTGTGTTGTATCGTTATGACGGCAGAATTGTTTTCTTATCAACCAAACATTGAAGGTTTTTCTATAGTAGATGAACAACTGCATAGTTTAAGCGTCGCTAAACTAGCCGCATCCATTGTCAAACCAGAGCTCAAATTAGATGCCCTTTTAGCCGGACTGCTGCACGATATCGGCAAGCTAGTATTATTTGAAATCGACCATTCATTAACCAAGCAATTCTTGAAACTAAAGTTTTCAAGCCTAGAGAATAGTCCATTAGAGCGCAAAACTTTCGGCACGGATCATTGCCAAGTTGGCGGCTACTTGTTACATAAGTGGAATTTCCCATACACAATTATAGAGGCAGTCGTGCTTCATCATTCTTCTAATAAATTATTAGGAAAATCATTTGGCGTTTCTCAAGCGGTGTTTCTTGCTAATAAACTGATCAATCAGCAAGAAGTAGAAGAAAGCTTTATTGAACACTATAAGTTGGGTACAGTGATTGAAAAGCTTGAAGCTAGAGCAGAAAAACTCCGTATTCATTAGCTCCATTATTGGAGCGTGTTCAACTATTTAATGGCCTAGGTATAATGAAAATAACTCATCATCATTCTCCGTCATTAAAGTTCACTGATAGCCATTGCCATCTCGATTTTCCTGAGTTATCTACCGATTTAACAGAATTACTCAGTCGGTGCCAAGCACAAGGCATCCATCGCTATATTGTTCCTAGCATAAGTCCAACGAACTGGCAGTCGGTGCTTGAGCTTGCTGACCTATCAACAGACCAAATAAAAATATTACCTGCAACTGGCATTCATCCATGGTATTTAGATGGTCTAAATGATGATGCATTAATTTTACTTACGGATACTGTGAAAGCGAATCGAGACAAAATTGTCGCTATTGGTGAAACCGGCATTGATGGAAAAATCGCTGACGAGTTTGACAATATGGCTAAGCAATGCAAGTTTTTTGAATATCAGCTCGCATTGGCTAACAATGAAAAACTACCACTGATTATTCATCATAGAAAATCACATCAAGAATTAGTGACTATTCTCAAACGTTCTGTACCCAATTCAGGCGGCGTTGTTCATGGCTTTTCAGGAAGTTACCAACAAGCTAAGCATTATCTAGATTTAGGATTAAAATTAGGTATCGGTGGCACAATTAGCTACGAACGAGCGAAGAAAACCATCAAGACAATCAGTAAACTACCACTTGATAGCATAGTATTAGAAACTGACGCGCCAGCAATGCCCTTGTCAGGGTACCAAGGACAGCCGAACTCACCACTGAGGCTAATTAACGTGTTTGAGTTACTGGTAGACATTAGAACGGAAAGTGAACAAGACATAGCACAGCAAATAGAGGTGAACCTTGATCAACTATTCGGCGTTATCCCAACACGTTCTGCTAGGGTACTTTGATTTATTTATAAGTTGAGACCTAGCGCGAGATGAGCTTTATTGCGCCTTACTAGAATGAAAGAACCGACTAACAGGGAAGAGTTACAGGTCAACGAGCCCTAAAACCCTGTCGAGAAAATCGGCTAAGCCCCCTGGTTAAGAAAAAACCAGCGACCCCTGCCATCATCAGCATAATTCGAACTAATTGTTGCTGATCTTGGTTCTCTTTATGTAACTTTTCTACAATTGCATTTTTAATGACGTTAATACGCACATAACCCAGTACCTTATCTGTACGAAGCTCAGAAACAAAAGGCACAGCTTCGCTACTCACATTGCGCGTGCTAGGCTCCAAGCCATACAAGGACTTTATACTGACGGGCTTCCCCGCTTGCGCTATTGTTTGCCCCGTAACATCGTAAAGGAAAACGCTAGTGATTAAGGATTCTTTAGCCAAACTATCTAGGTATTGTTTAATTTCACTGTATCGATTTTTATCAAGGAGTACCGTTAAACTGATATTTATCTGATGAATATATTGATCACTAATATAGTTAAAATGTGCATCAACAACTTGCTTATCTTTCTGCACGTTTTCAATCCAAATGTTCATCAATACAATAATAAATATAATCGCTATAGCTAATTGCATTATTTTATTATAAATCGATGATATTTTAGGGTATAAAGGCAAAGCTGTTTGCGACATAAAGCAGGCAACAGGATCAAGTTAATATACACACACTATAGTGTGTTCTCGCTCAATTTTAAATACTAAATATGCATAGGGTTATTTGTGTCTTCTTCAATTTTTTCAGTCAACATCAATGATAATGCCAACAAAAGCTTATCCAACACCATCTCATTAAAGACATTAACTTTACCTGCTAAGGTCGTTTTTGAAGAATCAAATTTACTGATAAATACTGGCCAAGCTAGTCAATCCTCGGGTACTGAGTTAGTTGTATTTGATACGTTAACCCATAACCAACTCCATGAAATCGCTATTAATTGTCAGTGCCAATTATTACAAATAAACGCGATTAATCACCGTTTGTCGCGCACGAGTATACGTTTTGACATTAACTGCCCCCATATATCAGAAGCTCGCAAAGCTCTCACTGAATATTGCTTGTCTCAGGGTATTGAAGCAGCCATAGTAAAAGATGCTCCAAAGCTGACTATCCCAGGAGTTTTAGTTATGGATATGGATTCTACAACCATAGAAATAGAATGTATTGACGAAATAGCAAAACTTGCCGGAGTGGGTGAACAGGTCGCCGCAGTAACCGAGCGCGCTATGTTAGGCGAGCTCGATTTCGCCCAAAGTCTTCACCAACGGGTCGCCACGCTTGCCAATGCACCAGAACAAATACTTGCTGAAGTGGCAAAAGATATCCCCTTGATGGATGGTTTAACAGTTTTGATAGATGCGCTGAGGATACATCAATGGCGTATTGCGATTGCGTCAGGCGGATTCACTTACTTTGCCGATCACCTAAAAGAGTTATTACACTTAGATGCGGCATACGCCAACACTTTAGAAATTATCGATCACAAGTTAACTGGTAAGGTACTAGGTGAGGTTGTCGATGCTCAAACGAAAGCTGATGTTTTGCATCTGTTACAAAAAGAATTTTCGATTGAACCAACGCAAACTGTGGCTATGGGTGATGGTGCAAACGACCTTATCATGATGGATGCGGCACAACTTGGTGTAGCATTTAGGGCCAAACCTATTGTCCAAGCTCAAGCGGACACCAATCTCAACCAATCTGGTTTAGACGGTATGATCCATTGGCTAGCATAGCTAGCCAATGCTAACGATGAGCGGATTCCACTAGGTTTTCTTTAGGTATCATCTGATACCGCAAGAGAACTTCTTGAGTGACATCAATGCATTGAATAAGTCCGACTGTACTCCAGATGTCTTGTTCAATTTGTTTCCCTCGATGAATCGCATAAGAGGCAATGTAGCTTAGTTCTGGATTGAGAAAATCCATATCAGGTTCTTCAGTACGAGAGATCATCACAGAAATACAGAAAAAACTTCCATTTTTCAATGCGTTGGAAATAAATGCTCGCTTATCGACTGAGGATTCAAACTCTCGTTCAAATTTTGTCACTACCGCGTTGTCTACTGCCTGTACATTATCTTTAATAGAGATATACATGTAGTCCCTGATCGGCGCAGAATCTGATTGCAGACGTTTCAACGATGGTTTTAATAAGTTAGATGCTATCGTATTGTGCATCAAAGGATACAAATTATAATGATTGGGTCGATTACTTAACATTCCCATATGCGCAACTAACTTAGATTGCTGACCACCAGCAATGACTTCAACTTTGTAACGACTACCACTGGTTTGCACAAATAACATAGGCAGCGGAGTGGACTTAGCGTAGATATTACGTAGCCCTTTGGATAAACCTGGACTCATCATTGAATATTCATCAGGTGTTAATTTACTTTTATTCTTTTCAATCAGCGCCTTGAAAAAATTTCGTCCAATATGCTGATGTTTTTCAACGTATACGCGAATATTTAAAACATTTTTATCAGGACTGATGCGAATCACTTCATAGGGCAGTTTTTTTAATTCAAATGCTGACGTTATCTTCTGAAGATTAGGGAAAGAGAGATAGACAATATCTCCTTTTTTTAACTCTGCTGCACTATCGAGTTTTATCTTCATTCCGGAAACCGAAAAGTCTTTTGAACTCCCTAACCAAACCATTTTTTCAGCTGAAACTTCAACTGGCGTTTTATAAATAAACCTAGGTTCTATTCGCTGATTTCGATAATTTATCCCTAAATAATCGATTGTTAATGGTGTAACTGAACGCTTGTGTCCCATCGTTCTAATTTTTGAGGTGTCCGCTGAGTCAACAATCAGCTGTCTATACTCCTCATGTACACTAGGCGAAGTTAAATCTTTAACCACCACAGCATAAGGCAATCGAGCAATAATGACTTGCTCTTCATCAGACAGTGGAATATTTAAATAATCGAGCTTTTTAGGCAAGGTGTTCGCGACGGTAAAACACGTATTCGCGTCGTTTGCGTCGACATCAATAACTGACAACTCCATCACTCTGAAGGTCGACTTAGCGGCAGCAAAGCCGATAAAGTCCAACATGAAAGCCTTATCTTCAGAAAGCTGCTTTTCATCCGCAGTATAAAAATATAACTTGCCCTGACTTTGATGAACAAAACAATAAACAGCGAGACCACGTCCAAATTTCGCAGCACGTTTAACTCGCTCAAATCGTTCTGGCGTAATTAAACAATCTAATGTTGAAAAGTGCCTTTCATCTTGCCAATATTCGCTTATGTGCTGACTATTGTTTGTTGTGAGTGCGTACCGAGGTTTATAGTTGCCTTCTTTTAGTTCCATAAAAACAGGTAATTCAGATGACTTTGGCAATGCAAACTGCTCATAACTGCGGGCTTGCAACGCGCTAATCGTATTATCTAAATTAATTTTATAACGACGTTTATTACCTTGGATATAGCCATGAAGGAACTGTTTAAAGCCATCCCGTTCTTTCGTATAGATACGTTTAACGCCAACTAATTGGATTTTTTCTTCATGGTGAAGATTAAAGACTTCGTAGCTAAAATTAGGGTCGTCACCAAAACTAAACTCTTGATCTAAGCCAACAAAGGAGATTGATAAAATTTGACCTTTAGCAATGTCTTGGGGTTTATTAAATCTAAATTTACAACCACTAACACTGATATCAATAGTGCTTGCTTCAACTTTTTCACCATTATCTAACGTGACCTCAATTGGAATAGCAAAGTTCATACGCTCTTCCACTCGATTAAAATATTGACCAAAATGATAAAATTTTGCTGGATATTGAAGCTTATCTTGGTTTTTTGGCGTACTTTCTCGAACGATTGGCTCAGCCAGTTTTTCTTTTTCTTTCTGGTAAATTACACGGAAATTATTTTCAGTGTTATTAACCGCCTCGTAAACCCCAAAGGTATATTCACCATAGGCGGCTAGATTTTCCTCAAACACTTTAATGGCGACATCATCTAGGAAGTGCGTTCGACCATCGTGTTCATAAATATCACAGTCACCTTCAACGTGGCCACGTAAATCGATTAGACGCGTGCAGGAGCCTGCCAACCGTTTGAGTTCCATTTTTAAAAGAAAACGTTCGGTTTTAGGTATGTTAGCCGTCAAGGTCGAAAATCTATTTTCGAATTCACGAGTTTTGACGCGACCTCTAAACTGGTCGATAATTTTTTGATATTGGGAAAAATCTTTAGTCATTTACACTTTTTTATCATTACAATAGAGCGTTATCATTAAAATGGAGCGCAATGTTTGGTGCAGTGTTGCAGAATCATTGTGTTTCATTTTAACACTAAACCTAAGAACTTAATATTTGAATACTGATTAATACCAATTCCATTAACTAATTGATTTGGTATCACTCATAACTAAAAGCAATATCTGTGCCTTGGTAGGATTATAATGGCGAAAAATAAAACATCATATGTGTGTACTGAGTGCGGAGCCGAACATACACGGTGGCTAGGACAATGTACAGAATGTAAAGCTTGGAATTGTATATCTGAATTTAGGGAGGCAAAAGCGCCCGGCCGTGGCGCAAACTTTACAGGTTTTGCCGGCGCTTTAGACACTAAAGTTCAAACTCTTGACGCTATTGACCTCACCGATTTGCCACGATTTTCTTCTGGTTTCGCAGAATTTGACCGCGTACTCGGTGGTGGCATAGTTCCAGGCAGTGCGATATTAATTGGTGGCGAACCCGGTGCTGGAAAAAGCACTTTATTATTACAAACCATGTGTACACTTGCGGCTCATATGCCTGCTCTTTATATCACCGGCGAAGAATCCTTGCAGCAAGTGGCTATGCGAGCAAAACGGCTCGGTCTAGCGACTGATAAGCTCAAACTTCTAAGCGAAACTAGCGTCGAGAATATCTGTCTGATCGCTGAGCGTGAGAAACCCAAGATCATGGTTATTGATTCGATTCAAGTTATGCATATGTCAGATATTCAATCAGCACCAGGAAGCGTCTCACAAGTCCGAGAAACTGCAGCCTACTTGACTCGCTTTGCTAAGCAGCATCATGTCGCTATGCTTATTGTTGGACATGTCACTAAAGACGGTTCTTTAGCAGGTCCCAAAGTATTAGAGCACTGTATTGATTGTTCTATCATGCTCGAAGGCTCTACTGATTCAAGGTATCGCACCCTGCGTGGCAATAAAAATCGATTCGGCGCAGTCAATGAATTAGGGGTGTTCGGTATGACAGGACAAGGTTTAAAAGAAGTTAAAAACCCTTCTGCTATCTTTTTAAATCGTGGTGAAGAACAAACACCTGGTAGCGTTGTTATGGTGCTTTGGGAAGGAACACGACCATTGTTGGTTGAAATTCAGGCGTTGGTTGATCACTCTGCTTTAGGAAATCCACGCCGAGTTGCTGTTGGTCCAGAGCAAAATCGATTAGCCATGCTACTAGCTATTTTGCATCGTCACGGTGGGTTACAAATGAATGATCAAGATGTATTTGTCAACGTAGTTGGTGGCGTAAAAGTATCGGAAACCAGTGTCGACTTGGCGTTAATTCTTGCTCTTGTGTCTAGTTTTCGGGATATTTCATTGCCTCAGGATCTTGTTGTATTTGGTGAAGTTGGACTCTCTGGCGAAATACGTCCAGTCCCAAGTGGCCAAGAGCGAATTAACGAAGCCGCAAAACATGGTTTTAAGAAAGCCATTGTTCCGATTAACAATATGCCTAAACATAAAATTGAAGGCATGGAAGTCGTTGGCATAAAAAAACTGAGCGGTGCGCTCGAACACATTTAATTCAATTACTATGAATTGTTCGGTTCGACTAAAATTCTGTAGCGAACTTTGATATTATATAAGTAATTTAGTCTGCCGTTAGTGACTATTCACTAACATGAAGCAAAATTTTAAAAAATTTGAACAGGTTGTATATGAAGTCTTTATTAAAACATTCAATTATATGGATTGGGTGTGCCGCTACTGCATTTGCTATTCAAGCAGAACAACTTACCATCGAACGCATGTTCAGCTCTCCCTCGTTAAACGGCCCGACACCAAAGTCATTGAAATTTTCACCTGATGGTAGCCGTGTCACTTATTTACAGGGCAAAGCCGAAGACTTGAATCGATACGATTTGTGGGAATATAACCTTGCCACTGACGAAAACAAACTCCTCGTAGATTCCGACGACATCTTTAGCGGTCCAGAAGCTCTGTCTGATGAAGAAAAAGCGCGTCGAGAAAGAATGCGCGTGTATGGCTCAGGCATTATGGAATATGTTTTTTCTAACGATGGGAAAGCCCTGTTATTCCCAGTCAATGGTGATATTTATTATTACCATTTAGATAAGAAAACAGCTAAGCGTTTAACTAACACTGAGGCCTTTGAAACGGATGTTAAATTCTCTCCGAAAGGTAATTATGTCTCTTTCATCCGCAAACAAAATTTATTTGTCTTGAGCATTAAAGATGGCAAAGTAAAGCAACTAACCAAAGATGGTGGTGGGCTAATTAAAAACGGTATGGCTGAGTTTGTTGCCCAAGAAGAAATGGATCGTATGACCGGTTATTGGTGGTCTCCAAATGAAAAGCATTTAGCGTTTTTACGTGTTGACGAGTCTCCAGTTCAAGTGGCTATTCGGAATGAAATTTATGCAGAAGATATCAAACTGATAGAACAGCGTTATCCTGCAACAGGCACTAATAATGTTAAAATTCAATTGGCTACAGTTGACGTACGAGGAAAAAGCACTCGCTTTGTTGACTTAGGAAAAGAGCAAGATATTTATATTCCGCGGGTAAAATGGCTACCTGACAGCCAACACCTGTCATACCAGTGGCAAAGTCGCGATCAGAAAACATTAAAACTTAACTTTTATAGCATAAAAACAAGGCGTCAAAACACCGTACTCACAGAAACATCAGATGTATGGCTCAATTTGCACCACGACTTACGCTTTTTGTCAGACCAGAAAACCTTTATCTGGGCATCAGAACGTGATGGTTTTAAACACCTTTACCACTTCAACTATAAAGGTGAGCTGATTTCACAACTGACTAAAGGTAGCTGGGTTGTTGATAGCATTAAAAGTGTTGATGAAGAGAACGGCTGGGTCTACTTTACCGGGCGAGCAGACACTCCTTTAGAGCGACACCTATACAAAGTACCAATGTCAGGAAAGTCACCTGAACACGTGGTACGGGTCACTAAAAACAACGGTTTTCATAGCATCACCTTTGCAAGTAATAATGAAAGCTACTTAGATAACTTTTCTAGTATTTCTACGCCTACACAAGTCAGCCTGCATAAAATTAACGGTGAACATGTCACTTGGTTATCTGAAAATAAAATTGACGAAAACCACCCAATTAAACCTTATATTAGCCAATTAGTGGCACCGCAATTTGGCTCATTACCGTCTGACAATGATGAAGCAACACTTTACTATAAACTCTATAAGCCTGAACAGTTGCAGCCTGGAAAGAAATATCCTGTTGTCGTCATGGTTTACGGTGGGCCTCATGCTCAACGTGTTACTAACAAATGGGGTGGAGCGAATTTAAACCAATACTTAGTACAGCAAGGCTATATCGTTTTCCAACTCGATAACCGAGGTTCAAATTATCGCGGTACAGGATTTGAATTCCCGATCTATGAAAACATGGGTAGCGTGGAGGTAGACGACCAAGTCACTGGGGTAAAATACTTGCGCAGCTTACCTTTTGTCGATCCTGAACGTATTGGTATCTATGGACATTCCTACGGCGGCTATATGGCGTTAATGACGATGTTTAAAGCAGGTGATTATTTCAAAGCGGGCGTGTCAGGTGCGCCAGTCACAGACTGGATGCTTTACGATACCCATTACACTGAGCGTTATTTAAATCACCCAAAAGACAATACTAAAGGCTACGAAAGCAGCAGTGTATTTCCTTATATTAGTGGTTTAAATGGACCATTGTTGGTCTATCACGGAATGGCAGATGATAACGTATTGTTCACCAATACCACTAAACTCATCAAGGCGATGCAAGATCAAAACAAAGCCTTTGAATTGATGACTTATCCAGGCAGTAAACACAGCATGCGTGGTAAAAAAGTTAAAGTGCATTTGAATAGCACTATCGTTAACTTTTTTGACCGTCACTTTAAAAATTAGTATTAAATAATCCATTCTTAATACCCAAAAAAGCCGAACTTGTGTTCGGCTTTTTTGTCTTTAATATTATCAGTCTTTACTGAGAGACTATGTATGTCGGCTTAGAGACAAAGATATAGCCTGGCTTAATTTCCGCCTTAGTACACAAATGCTTGCCTTTTTTAGAGCCCAATGTTCTAGTATTTCGACACTTTAATTGCTGTGTTTTAACACCGAATTGCTCTACATATTTATTAGCTTCGAAGCTCGCTTGCTGAAGAAAATCCGTAGGCAATTTGCTGTTCAACATTTTTAAAGGCTTTTTCCAATTCTGACTTTTTTGCTCATTCGCGACAGTCAACCAAGCATAGCTCTTTAGTAGGTCTTGATTGGTCCCTTGGCCATTTAAATACATAGTACCGACAATATATTGTGAGGTTTTATCACCCTGCATCGCGGATAACTCTAATTTAGCTAGTGCGGCCTGATAATCTGCCTCTTGATAAAGCTTAAGCCCCTCAGAAATCTGCTCAGTATAAGTATCAAGTTCGAGTAACTCATCGTTACTGGTTGCAAATGATGAAAACGAGACTGTAATTAAAACGGCTGTTAATGCTTTGATGACTTTGTTCATAACTCTATCCTTTTGTATTCGTGTGGTCAGTTTTCAACATAAAGTTCAAACTAACTCGGCGAAATTAATGTTATTTTTAATTAAGTAACCAAACCTATTACAATGTGTGTGCCACACCGTCAAAAACACTTCAAACCATTGAATTAGTTGAACTATATAAAAACAGTGATTTGTTAAGCACTAATATCAATTAAAAATAAACACTAACAATGTGGCTATATACGCTAATTGTTAGCTAAAAGCTCACATTGCAACCAAATGAAATATTTATCAGAGAGTTCGAATGACTAGGTTTAACGATTGGAGCTTGAATGGGAAGGCTAACAAGTGGTGAAGTGATTAAATAAACTGACTTCATGGCTTGAGTAACTGAAGGCTGACAGCGATTATTTTATCAAGCAAAAAGGAATAGTTTCGATTAATGCGACACGCCTTTACGCCATGCCGCACTATTATTCATAATAATATATTATTTATTCAGGCTCATAATCCAAATTTGAGGCAAGCCATTTTTCCGTTTCTTGGATACTAAAGCCTTTGCGTTGCGCATAGCTTTCTACTTGATCTTTTTTCAACTTGGCAACCGCGAAATACTTACTATCAGGGTGAGCAAAATACCAACCACTTACTGCTGCTCCTGGCCACATGGCGTAGCTTGAGGTTAAATCCATATCAATATTATTTTTAACATCGAGCAACTCCCACAACAGGCCTTTTTCGGTGTGCTCAGGACATGCAGGATAACCAGGGGCTGGACGGATCCCTTGGTAACTTTCACGAATCAACGCTTCATTATCAAACGTTTCATCCGGTGCATAACCCCAAAATTCTTTACGCACCTGTTCATGTAAATATTCTGCGCTGGCTTCAGCGAGTCGATCCGCAACCGCTTTAAGCAAAATACTGTTGTAATCATCATGGTCTGCATCAAACGCTTTAACTAATGCTTCAACGCCAAAACCTGCCGACACGGCAAAAGCTCCAACATAATCTTTAACGCCAGAGGCTTGGTCAGCAACATAGTCCGATAAACAACGGTTGAACTGTCCTTCGCCTTTTTTGGTTTGCTGACGAAGCCCATGAAGTTTCATCAATGGCGTTTGACGATCATCATCTTGGTAAAGTTGCAAGTCGTCCTGTTCTCTTACCGCAGGAAATAAACCAATAACAGCGCGAGCGGAGAGCTTCTTATTGTTAATCACATCATCAAGCATCGCATTAGCATCATTAAACAGATTAGTTGCTTCTTGACCAATTAACTCATGCTCAAGTATTTTGGGATATTTACCTGACAACTGCCAAGTCATAAAGAATGGCGTCCAATCAATATAATCACGTATCACACTTAAATCGAGATCTTCTAATACTGTAACACCTAATTTCTTAGGCTTAACTGGAGTATAGTGCTCAAAACTTAGTGGTGTCGCATTGGCTCTTGCTTGTTCCAATGAAACCAACGCAGTGCGCGGCCCTTTATTTAAGTGGCGTTGACGAACACGTTCATATTCGTCGTCTTGCCGTGCCATAAAGGCTGGGCGTAACTCGTCAGAAAGCAAGGAGCTAACAACCGATACTGAACGTGATGCATTCGGCACATAAACTACCGGGTGTTCGTATTGAGGCTCAATTTTCACCGCAGTATGCGCTTTAGAAGTCGTTGCTCCACCGATAAGCAACGGCAACTCAAAGTTCTGCCGCTTCATTTCTCTGGCGACGTGAACCATTTCATCAAGCGACGGCGTAATAAGCCCAGACAAGCCGATAATATTGACTTTTTCTTCCTTGGCGACACGCAAAATCTCTTCACATGACACCATCACACCGAGATCGATGATATCGTAATTATTACATTGTAAGACTACGCCAACGATGTTTTTACCAATGTCGTGGACATCACCTTTCACTGTCGCAAGTAGTACCTTGCCATTAGTGCTTGCTTCGGTTTTCTCCAACTCGATATAAGGTTGCAAGTGCGCAACCGCTTGCTTCATCACCCTTGCGGATTTAACCACTTGCGGCAAAAACATTTCTCCAGCGCCAAATAAGTCACCGACAACGTTCATCCCGTCCATCAATGGACCTTCTATCACATCTAGTGGACGAGTTGTTTGCAAGCGAGCAAGTTCAGTATCTTCAACGATGAATTCATTAATCCCTTTAACCAATGCGTACTCTAGTCGTTTAGTTACTGGCAGTTCGCGCCAGCTCAAATCAACTTTACTGGCCGCTGAACCACCCTCACCGCGATACTCTTCCGCCAAGGTTAGTAAGCGCTCAGTAGCTCCGTCATCACTATTGAGAATAACGTCTTCTACCGCTGTACGTAATTTTTCGGGAATATCAGAGTAAATAGCCAATTGCCCAGCATTAACAATACCCATGTCCATACCGTTTTTAATACAGTGATACAAGAACACGGCATGGATAGCCTCTCGAACCGCATTGTTACCACGAAATGAGAAGGACACATTTGAAACACCACCTGAAATCATCGCATGTGGCAGGTGTTTCTTTATATCCGCTGTCGCTTCAATAAAGTCGACTGCATAATTATTGTGCTCATCAATACCTGTGGCAACGGCAAAAATATTAGGGTCGAAAATAATATCTTCTGCAGGGAAGCCAATTTCATCAACTAAAATGCGATAGGCTCGTTGACAGATTTCAAACTTCCTAGCGCGAGTGTCTGCTTGACCTTGTTCATCAAATGCCATCACGATAACAGCAGCACCGTAACGACGAAGTAACTCAGCTTGATGCCTAAAGTTATCTTCACCTTCTTTTAAGCTGATTGAGTTAACAACCCCTTTACCTTGAATGCACTTTAAACCCGCTTCTAAAATTTCCCATTTCGACGAGTCGATCATGATCGGTACTTTGGCAATATCCGGCTCGCCAGCAATAAGATTTAAAAATCTGACCATAGCGCTTTGCGAGTCCAACATGCCTTCATCCATATTGATATCGATAATCTGCGCGCCATTTTCTACTTGCTGAAGTGCGACCGAAATTGCTTCGTCATAATTTTCATCTTTGATCAGGCGTTTAAATATCGCCGAACCCGTCACATTGGTACGCTCTCCAACGTTGACAAATAAAGAGTCTTGTTTAATCGTAAGTGGCTCTAGCCCAGAAAGTCGGCAAGCAATTTCTCTTGGCTCAATGTTGCGAGGTTTTATATTGGCGACACTATCCGCCATTCCCTTAATGTGCTCAGGGGTCGTTCCACAGCAACCACCAATAATATTTAAAAAGCCTGAACTCGCCCATTCCTGAATGTGTTCATTCATATCTTCGACGGTGAAATCATACTCACCAAAAGCATTAGGCAAACCGGCATTGGGGTGAGCCGAGATGGCAAAATCAGAGATACGACTCAACTCTTCTACATATTGACGAAGTTCAACTGGCCCGAGCGCACAATTAAGCCCCATTGAAATAGGTTTTGCATGTCTTAGCGCGTTGTAAAATGCCTCGGTGGTTTGACCCGACAAGGTTCTGCCAGACGCATCAGTTATCGTGCCAGAAATCATTACCGGTAAACGCAATTGTAACTCGTCAAAAACAGTTTCGACTGCGAAAATAGCGGCTTTCGCATTTAAGGTATCAAATATAGTTTCAATAAGAATAATATCTGAGCCGCCTTCAATCAGTGCTTTAGTCGACTCAATATAGGCATCTTTTAACTCATCAAAACTGACATTTCGAAATGCGGGATCATTAACATCCGGAGAAATTGAACAGGTTCGATTCGTTGGCCCTAACACGCCGGCAACAAATCTCGGTTTTTCTGGATTTTTAAGATTAAATTCATCTGCAACCTCCCGAGCCAACTGAGCTGCCACCAAGTTAATTTCAGCGCTTAACGCCTCCATGTCATAGTCAGCCATGGCGATCGTCGTTGAATTGAAGGTATTTGTTTCCAGTATGTCTGCGCCTGCGGCTAAGTATTGGCGGTGAATATCTTTAATCACTTCAGCCTGAGTCAATACCAGTAAATCATTATTTCCTTTTACGTCACAGTGCCAATCAGAAAATCGAGTGCCACGATAATCTTGTTCTTCAAATTTATGCGCTTGGATCATTGTCCCCATCGCACCATCTAGCACCAAAATTCGTTTAGCTAATTGCTGCTCTAACAATTGATATGAGGCTAACTGCTGCACTTTATTCTCCTGTGATTGATGTCTGAATGTGTTCAGCATCAAGTTGATATGGGGTAATTTGATAGACGTAATAATTAATCCAGTTATTAAATAACAAGCTACCATGGCCTCGCCATTTATTTTCTGGTTGCGTGTCTGGGTTATTATTAGCGTAATAATTTACCGGAACTTTAGGCTGAATATTAGCGTCTAAATCCCTATGATACTCGTCATCTAAAGTACTCGCATCATATTCTGGGTGTCCGGTGATAAATACCTGACGTTTGTCTGTACTTGCAGCAAGGTAAACCCCTGCCTGCTCTGATTCAGCTAAAATATTTAAACCTGCTATCGACTGGTAATCTGCGCGACTAACTTGACCAAAACGAGAATGAGGTACCCAAAATTCATCATCAAATCCTCGAGTCAACTTTTCATGAGCAAAGCAAGTTTTATGACGATAAACGCCTGATAACTTTTCATCGCGTAATTTTCGATTAACACCGTGGTGATGGTAAAGGACCGCATGGGCCGCCCAACATAAATACATGGTTGAAACGACATTATTTTGCGCCCAATCGAACACCTCTTTAATTTTGTCCCAATAGCTTACATCTTCATAAGTTTTAAGGCCTAAGGGTGCTCCAGTCACGATCATACCGTCATATTGTTCACTTTTAATATCGTCAAACAAGCGATAAAAGGATTCTAAATGGGCACTAGGCGTGTTTTTCGATGGGTTAGCGTGAATACGAACAAGATCAATATTGATCTGCAATGGTGTATTAGACAACATCCTCAAAATTTGAACTTCTGTTTCAATCTTATTGGGCATCAAATTTAAAATCGCCATTTTCATTGGGCGAATTTCCTGATTTGCTGCGCGATGTTCTGACATCACGAAGATATTTTCATTACCTAGAATCGATAACGCAGGTAATTGATCAGGAATTTTAATGGGCATGACACACCTAGCTGAAAAACAAAATTATAGGTAGGTAAATGTGCCTTGGATTGCTAGATATGTCAACATCTAAACGTATAGACGTCCAAAATAAAGAGGTATAGTCATTAAAAAGCGATAAGAAAGCTAAGTCTGGTGATATAAAAAGTGAAAGTTTGTTTACTTTAAAGAGGTATTTAAGTGATTAGGACAGGAATATTTAAAGCTCGTCGATGATCATCTGCTTGATTTTATATGCCTTAACAAAGTGGTCCAAGCGATGAGTTTTTATCCACCAAGTAGCAGCTTCCATAAGCAGCTCCGGATCATCATTTTTATTGGCAAAAAAAGCATAGAAAGACAGTCCGACATTGTCACCTTTACTCGCGATTTTTTTATCGCATACATCGATGATTTTTGCTCTTAATGACTCTCGCATCTATTAATATCTTCCTTAATAACTAACTTTCCTAATAGCTATCAGCAATTAACCTACGTTAGAAAACTCACCAATGATGACTGGCACAAGCATTTGCTGACCTTTTCTATAAATAACAAATTGTAACTCGGTATTCGGTGTTGTTTCCGCGATAATATCAAGCGCCTGTGAAATTGAAGTGATCTGCTCAGCTCCGATTTGCACAACAACATCACCCACCTTTAAACCGGCATTAAATGCTGGGCCATCATCAGCTAAGCCACCAATAGTAAAGCCAATTGTATCTCTTGGGATTTGTCCTACGTTGATCCCTAGCCAACCGCGCGTGACACGGCCATGCTCAATGATTTTTTCCATTACTTTACGCGCTAACTGGTATGGAACTGCAAAGAATATCCCTTGGATATTTAATTGAGGATTAGAGAATTTTCGGGAGTTGATACCGACAAGCTCACCATGCGTGTTAACAAGTGCGCCACCTGAATTGCCTTCATTAATTGCTGCGTCCATTTGCAGAAATTCTAAATAATTGGTCGAACTTAAACCGTGACGACCTGTACCGCTGATAATGCCTTGAGTGACAGTTTGTCCCAAGTTAAGTGGGTTACCAATCGCCAGTACTACGTCTCCTGCAACAGAAGCTAACCCTTGCTTTTGTGGAATAACAGGCAAGTTCAATGCATTGACTTTTAAAACAGCTAAATCAGTAAAAACATCAAAGCCAATAAGCTCTGCTGGATACTTTTGTCCATTTTGTAATAAAACTTCGATGAGGTCGGCATTTTGGACCACATGATAATTAGTCAGGATATAGCCATCTTCAGCCATAATAACACCTGAGCCTAATTGAATAAGTTGCCTTGAGCTTCTGCCGTACCGTGAAGGTTTTTCAATATCACTAGAGTATATATTGACCACTGCAGGTCCAGCGAGTTGAACTGCTTTGGAGTAGGACAATGGCGCCTCATCCTTTTGAGAGGCTGCTAAATACTTATTATTAGCAAGCTGACTACGTAACTCTGGGACAGTCAAAATGAGGATGACAGCAACTAGCACACCATAGCTGGCAGAGCGAATTACGTATTTCAGGAAAGCAAGTAAATTCAAAACAGTGATACGACAATAATATTAACTTATACATTAAGCGTATCACATAATTTAGTTATTATCGGATAAATATATACAAGTTATTGAATTACCAAATTTTGTCGTAAGTGCAAGGTATTGATTGAACAGTATGGTAATTCTCGCAGCTGCTCCTGCGTTACGCTAATGTTCTACATCCGTGTAGAAACATCTTAAAATTAATGACACTGTAGATAATGCCATTGGTATCACTTAGCTTGAGCTAATCACATAAATCTACACAATAATTTATTGTGTACCGCCGATAGTAATTTCGTCGATTTTCAATGTTGGTTGGCCGACACCTACAGGGACACTTTGCCCGTCTTTTCCACAAACACCAATACCCGCGTCTAGATCTAGGTCGTTACCAACCATTGAGACTTTTTGCATGGCCTCTGGACCACTACCAATCAGGGTTGCATTTTTAACTGGAGCTTTGATTTCACCGTCTTCAATCAGATAAGCCTCTGCGGTTGTAAACACGAATTTACCTGATGTTATATCAACTTGACCTCCGGCAAAATTAGGTGCATATATCCCTTTCTTTACCGACTTTATAATATCCGCAGGATCTGATTCGCCAGCCAACATATAGGTGTTGGTCATTCGAGGCATAGGTAAGTGTGCATATGACTCTCTGCGACCATTACCTGTTGGCTTCACGTTCATCAGTTTTGCGTTGTGCTTGTCTTGCATGTAGCCTTGTAAAATGCCGTTTTCAATCAGGACATTATATTGGCCAGGCGTTCCTTCATCATCAATATTTAAAGACCCTCGGCGATTAGCCATAGTGCCGTCATCAACTATCGTACAAAGCTCTGAAGTAACTTGTTGGCCAACCTTGCCTGAAAATGCCGAAGAACCTTTACGGTTGAAGTCGCCTTCTAAACCATGCCCTACGGCTTCATGAAGTAATACACCTGGCCAGCCAGCACCTAAGACTACAGGATATGCGCCAGCGGGTGCATCAATAGCAACTAAGTTCACCGTTGCTTGACGGACAGCTTCTTCTGCATAGTGTAAGTATCTTGCTTTTCCATGGTGCGGCTCAAAGAAATAACCGTAATCAGTGCGCGCACCGCCACCTGACGATCCACGTTCTCTTTTACCATCACTTTCAACTAAAACATTACAATTAAGGCGAACTAAAGGGCGAATATCGGTTGCAAAGGTGCCATCACTTGCCGCTACTAAGACTTTTTCAAAAACCCCAGATAAGCTGACAATCACTTGGCTTACACGTTTATCAACTGAGCGTGCGTGTGCTTCAACTTCATGCAATAAGGTGATCTTTTTTTCTTGGCTTAAACTTGCCAATGGATCAACTCCGGTATAAATTTCTGTGTGCTGGTCTTTGCTAAAAGCATTGACTGTGCCGCTAGCACCAGACTCGGCAATACCGCGAGCGGCATCTGCTGCCTTGGTTAGCGCAAAGGCCGAAATATCATCAGAATAAGCAAAGCCTGTTTTCTCGCCTGAAATTGCTCTAATGCCGACACCGCGTTCTATATTATACGAACCCTCTTTGACAATACCGTCTTCAAGCATCCAAGATTCATGACGACTAGCTTGAAAATATAAATCAGCCAGATCAACATTATGCTGACAAATGCGACTCAAAGTATCAGATAACGCCGTTCTATCTAAGTGACTATCGGCTAAGAGCTCTTGCTCTACTATATTCATATTTTCATCTCTGTATTAAATTGGTTGTGCTTGGCAACGGGTATATTGGCCCTCACCTGAGCAATTTTATCTGCATCGAAGGGCACGCTGATAATGCCTTCTCCTTGGGCAATTTCTGCCAAAATTTCACCCCACGGGCTAATGATCATGCTGTGGCCCCAGGTCTCACGACCATTGGCATGCTTACCTTCTTGACCTGCAGCGAGAATATACACTTGATTTTCAATGGCTCGTGCCTGTAAAAGCGCCTGCCAATGTACTTCACCAGTCACTTTAGTAAATGCCGCCGGTACGGTAATTATATCGGCTCCCTGCTTGGTAAGGCAGCGAAACAACTCGGGAAAACGAACATCATAACAGATTGACAGGCCGACATTAGCAAAAGGTAATTTCGCATTAACCACTTGGGTGCCTGCTTGCGTGTATTTAGACTCCAAATACTGTTTTTCGCTGTCATCAACTAAGACATCAAATAAGTGAATTTTGTTATATTCGCTAATAACCTCACCGTTAGAGCCAATAACCATACACGTGTTAGTAAATTTATTTTCAGAATTATCAGCTAAGGTTGGAATGCTGCCAGCGACAAGGTAGACCTGATGCTTTTTTGCCAACCTTGATAGTTGTAGCGTTAGGCTTGTTTCCGCACTATTTGTTTGTTGCGCTAAAGATAATTGTTCTTGGTCACTGCCGCCAAAAAAAAGGCAACACTCTGGTAAAACCACTAAATGTGTTTCATCGTCCGCCAACCTTTTTAGGCTCATTAGCAAGCGGTCAATGGTCTTCACGTTTTCTTGCACATTAGGTACTGTGCGCATTTGGATAACACTTAATTTAACCATCGGAATTATTCTGCTTGTCATCAAGTAAATTAGATTCTGGTTTGTCGTCTATTGAAGGATCTTGGCTTTGATTGGTGTCAACGGCATTTTCAACAAACTGAGGCGGAGAAGACCGACCGACACTAACATCCTTCGTTTTGCGGTTAACTTCTTTAAGTAACGGTTCATCAACCTTACCGGTTAACTCAAAATTAAATTCTGATACAACCTTAGACGTAATCACTTCATCTATCGCAATACCGGTCAGAAAAACAACAGGATTTAATGTCGCGATCCACGCTAGTACCGGTAAACTAGACGTTAGATTAGGCTTATAGGACATTCTATAATCTAAGTCACCGGTGATAATATTAGTATTACCTTTTATCGACAAATCACCTGCTGAACCATTCATACGGGTATTATCAGTATACAAAATACCATCTTTGATGTGCATGTCGCCTTTGATGTCTCTGTAAAACATGCCATCACTAAAGATATCTCTAAAATCAAGGGTGAGTTTTCGTAGCAGAGACTGCAAACTTAAGATGGCTAGAATACGGGCACCACTATCGCTGACCTCGGCTAAATAGCCGTCATCTAGTTCGAAAGCAATATCACCATTAAGTTTTGGGAAATTAAACTGGTGTGGGCCACCTGGCCAACTTAATTCAAAGTCACCTTTAGCACCACTGTCTCTCAGTATGGAAGCATATCCTAATCTATCAACTTCTTGCTCTACATCATCAACTGAAAATTTACCTGTAGCAGATGTCTCAGAAATACCGCCTTGTTCAAATTGCCATGTGCCATCGAGTGATAAGGTGCTTTTACCACGCTTTGCTTTGAAATTATTAAGTGACACTAAGTCATTATCTACTCTATCAATGTTAAACCTGACTTCACCAAAATCAAACTTATCGACTTTGCAACTATCACATTGAAATTTAATCGTTGGAATATTATCAAAAATCCCCCTGATTTCTTGAATAGAACTATCGTCTTGAGCGGCAATAAATTCAGACAGCTCTTGAATAGTGATATCTGCTGGTTTTTCAGCGTTTTCTTTAATAACCGTACTTTCTATTTGCTCTTTTTCAGGTTCTGAAGACAGCGCAATAAAGTCAGCATCAACGTCAATGCCCTGTTGTTCCCAATCCGGATAAAACTTAATTTGTGATCTGATTTCTTTACTGTTGACGTGCAACAACCACCAGTTAGTTTGGTCGAGTAAATTGAACGAAACATTGTTAATTTTTTCCCCAAATATGTCGAGTTCACCAATACTACCGCGAATGCGCTCAGGGCTTTCAATAAACACAACGTCTTCATTGGTTTCTGCTGGAATATTATCGATGATATCTGAGACCAAGGTCTGCCAGGTTGAAAAATCTGCTTGTTCGAGTTTGGTGGTTATATGAAAGCCATCTGTAGGTAGCAGCATTTGTTCACTGCCTAAAACCAAATGCGCTTTAGAAAACTGTACTAGGTCATGATTAAGTACACCGTAAAAACTCAGCTGTTCACCTAACTCAATATTCAATGTCGATTGATTTTGCTGACCATTGACTTTAGCCACCAGTAAAACTTTTTCTTGTTGTTCTTTTTGATAAGGTTCTGGAAGTTTAAATACCGCTTCTTGTAGATCTGAATTGACGTTAAAATCGTAGGAAAAACCACTCTCATGATGAGAATATAATGCCAGTTCACCTTGCCAACTCAATTGACCCATAAGATACTTCTTCAGATAATCTGGTATCAAGCCCTGCCAGTGTTCTTGTTGCCAATCAGCCGACATTAGTATGTTGGTCTGATAATGATTCTCTTGATCTTCAGTGTGGACATCAATCGATAGTGGCATACCGAGCCATTCAAGCTTTACTTGTTTTGCGTCGAGCACATCATTAATAAAACTAAGCTCTCCATTGACCTTACTGAAATTCATTTGTGGAGATTTAAGCGCTAATTCATTGTTTACGAATTGAATGCGACCGCTAGAAACAGCACTATCAGTATCATTCAAGGGTAAATTTAAATCAAAGCTGCCCGATACCGGTTTAGTGATCGATAGTTCATTTAAGGTTTCACCGACACTATCTTTCAACGGACTAGCCTGCATCAGCGCAGTGATATGTTCTGGTTGTTGGCGATCAATACCCGCTTTAACAATCAATAGTTGTTCTTCATCAAGATCATCTATTTTGGCCGTGACGCCTTTAACATCTAACCCTGATAAACTCCCTTCACGGGCGGTAATCAACATACCATTGTTGGTAAAGTTTAGGTTAGCAGCAAAATTGGTAATAGCAGGCCAAGTATCATCGAAAATGAATTCTGATTTAGCTAATTCAGCATCAACAACAAAAATCCCTTCGTTGTTCAGATAAGGAAACGCACTCAAAGGGCCATTCAATAACACCTGACCTTGTTCGATACCACCAGAGATTAGCGCTTCGTTAAGGTAGTCAACGAGATCTTCGCCCATCAGTATATGAGGATATAATAAATTTAGTTTAACTACGTCAGCTCTATGTATTTGAGCCAGTAACGACATTGATGGTTCAGCATCAGTCAAAAACTCCATACCTAACTCAGCAGATAGATCCAAAGTATTAGAGTTAAAATCTATGGTGGGTATGTTGAATTTAAAGCCACTCTCTTCCCAACTAGCATTGAAGTTCGCCGACAAGTTTTTAAAGGCTATGGCTTGTTGAAAATGCTCTGCAAAATCTAAGGCGGAATCTTGGGACTGTATACTACCCGCCAACTGGCTATCCTTGATGACTAATTCACCACTAAGCTTGTCGATACCAGGAATACCATCGCTATAGCTGAGTTTAATATCATTAAACTTTAATGATACTTGCTGAGTCTCATCATTGGCATGCCAGTAGATATCTTCTATATCACCTGATGGGGCAATCGTATCTAATAACGTGACATTTCGACTGTCATCGGTAAACAAAGGGACTAATTCAGCAATCCCTGCCAGATCTAACTGCGAGATATAGAAAGATGCTTGTTGGCCTAATTGGAAATGCCCATCTACTTCTATAGGCCGTAACATTTTTTGATTAACAGAAAATAATAAAGGTGACGTTTGCAGTTCAAAAACTTGAGAGACGTCTTTGGTAACGAAAAGGCTCCCTTCGTTTAACATTAAAGAGTGCTCTTGCTCATTCGCTAACCATTTAAGTGAACTAGGTGCAAACATCACTTTTGCATTAGATATTCGACCTTTAGTTATATCTGCCCAAGTATCAAAGTTAATGTTTGACTGAATATTATCTTGTTCAACCTTAAGAATATTATCCAGCCAAGGCGTAATATTAATATTCTTTGCTTGAAGATAAATTTGGCCTGCTAGTTTGTCAGGTGCTGAACCTCTAAGATCAACGAGTAGCTTAAGTTTATCATCGGTCAATCCTTCAAAAATAACATCACCACTAGCCTGGTGTCGATTGCCTTTATTTAGCCAATTTAGGTGACCAATAACAAACTTTTTATCGACACCATTTTCATTCAAGGTAAAGTGGCTATTGACTACGGAAAAACGACCAATTTGAGTCAAAAACAGATCCGTTATATTGTTAATTAATACGGACTGTTCTGTATCCAGTCCCCCTGAACTCGAGTGCAACAACTGCTCTTTGTCGACGTAAATAAATGCATCATCAAGAAAGATGTTATTTGTAATTAATTTTTGTTGTCTTAGGCTTTGCCAGAAGTCAATTTCAATACTCAAACGCCCTAACGAGGCTTTGACAGAATTAGTATTAATAAGGTCTACATGTTCAGCCACTAGCACCGGACCAATTTTCAGCCAATCAGTAGTCAAATGACCAATTTTAATATCAGTTTGGTGTTGTTGATTAATATGCTGTTGTAAATCTATACGGTAGTGCTGAGCATAAGGCAAAAATAATCGCATCGCGCTGATTAACACAGCGAATGTAACAAGGACAATCGCAATAATTTTGTATATACGATTTAACCAACGATTAGAAAGACTAGATAGACTCAAATACTGTTCTCTTTTAACTGTAATTTTACATCATAACGACATCAAACTGCTCTTGATTATACATAGACTCAGTTTGTACTTTGATATGCTTACCGATAAATACTTCTAGCTCGGCCATATGATGGTATTCATCGTTAAGCAACGATTCACTGACCAATGTAGATGCATAAACAATAAACTTATCAGCATCATAAGCTCGGTTAACCCGAACAATTTCTCGTAATATTTCAAAACATACGGTTTCGACTGTTTTTAACTGACCACGTCCTGCACAGGAAGGACATTCGCCGCACAATATATGCTCTAAGCTCTCACGCGTACGTTTGCGTGTCATTTCAACTAAACCAAGCGAGGAAAAGCCATGAATACTGTATTTAACCTTATCTTTGGCCATCGCCATTTCCAGACTGTGCAAGACTCTGCGCTTGTGATCTTCACTGTCCATATCGATAAAATCGATAATGATTATACCACCAAGGTTTCTCAAGCGAAGCTGTCTCGCAATAGCTTGAGTCGCTTCGGCATTGGTACTAAAAATCGTTTCCTCTAGGTTTCTATGACCAACAAAGGCACCGGTATTGATATCGATAGTGGTCATTGCTTCCGTTTGGTCGATAATCAAATAACCGCCCGACTTAAGCTCAATCTTGCGGTCAAGAGCACGCTGAATTTCTGCTTCAACATCAAACATGTCAAATATAGGGCGTTCGCCAGGGTAATATTCAAGTACTTTTGTTAATTCAGGAACAAACTCAGTGGTAAACTCAACTAACTCTTGATAAGCGAGTTTAGAATCAATTCTTATCCGTTCAAGTTCAATACCAAAAAAGTCTCGAATAACCCGAAAAGCTAATGACAAGTCTTGGTAGATAGGTGCTTTAACTTGCTTGCGTTGCTTGCGTTCTGATACTTTCGACCACAGGCGACGTAAAAACTCAGCATCATGTTTAAGCTCAAGCTCACCGGCACCATCAGCGGCAGTGCGAACGATAAAGCCATGTTCTTCATCACAATAAGGTGCGACTATATTCTTAAGGCGAGTTCTTTCTTTCACATCTTCTATACGTTGTGAAATGCCAGCATGGCTAGCGTTTGGCATCAACACTAAATAACGAGAAGCAATCGTAATATCGGTCGTTAGGCGAGCGCCTTTAGTCCCTAATGGATCTTTGACCACTTGCACCATGATATGTTGACCTTCGTGAACTAAGGTACGAATATCCGGAATAGGCTCAGCTTCTTGCTGTTCTTGCGTCTCTTGCGTTGTCATTAGACGAGAATGAATATCCGAGGCATGTAAAAATGCCGCTTTATCAAGGTTGATATCAACGAAGGCTGCTTGCATTCCAGGTAATACACGGATAATTTTACCCAAATAAATATTACTTACTAAGCCACGCTTTGATTCTCTCTCGACATGCATTTCCTGCAAAACGCCATTTTCTATCAGTGCTACTCGTGTTTCGCTAGGGGTTACGTTGATTAACAATTCACCACTCATGATAACTCCTACATCGACTGCGCTAAAGGGCTTTCAAGCCCCATTTTGGTAAGCAATTGTACTGTCTCATATAACGGTAGACCAACTACTGAAGAATAACTACCTTTAATCTCTGTGATAAATTGACCACCAATGCCTTGTATGCCGTAACTACCCGCTTTATCTTGCGGCTCATTGGTATGCCAATAGTTGATCATTTCAGTCTCTGAGAGCCCCTTAAAGGTTACTTGAGTTTCAATTAACATAGACTGAACCAAAGCACCTTTAGTGGCCGCGATAGCGGTTAACACTTGATGAGTATTGCCAGAAAGCATTGATAACATTTCTATGCACTGAGCTAAATCTCTGGGTTTACCTAAAATGTTATTATTTATGACAACAGATGTGTCGCTACCTAAGACAATATCGCTAGGTTTGCAGTTTTGTGCGACATGTGAAGCTTTTTCAACTGCAAGCCTTGTTACATATTCTGATGGAGACTCACCTAACTGAACCGTTTCGTCAATATCGGCAGGACAACAATCAAAACGATAGCCAAGTTGAGTGAGTAATTCTTTTCTACGCGGTGATTGAGAAGCAAGAATTAAAGTCATCTTAAGCGATCTTAAAATGTCGACGCACTTTTCTTAACAAAAGAAACGCCCAAGGCCAAAGTAAAATAGTGGTTGCGACAGGATATAAATAATTCGGTAAAAATACCGCATCAGTCAAAAATCGTTGCATCCAAAAAACCAGTAAATGGTACAGAGCGGCTAAAACACCCACAATAATCGCTTGTTGCCAGACAGAAAAATTGCGTATTTTTTGATAATTAACCGTCGCAATATAAACCGATAGTGCCATTGCAGCTGCATGAACACCTAAAGTTGATCCAAGTAGTACGTCTAACAAAAAACCCACCACCCAGGCACTAACGACATTAACACGATTGGGTAATGCAATTCCCCAATAGACTAATACGACCAACGCCCAGTCAGGACGAAAAACATCAACACTGAGTGGCATGGGAATAATACTGGCGATTAAAGCAAGTAGCATAGTTAATAGAACAATGACGCCATTATTAGCAAACATGATTAATTTCCCGCGGCTTCTTTAGTAGCAAACATGCTGGCGGGCTTTTCTGGCCATAACAACAATAAGTACCTTAATCTGTCTATTCGCGCAATTGGCGTTGAAAGCACTTGAGCAAAAGGGCGTGATTCATCTTTTCTCACTAGTGTGACTTTCGATACTGGATAACCTTCAGGATATTTTCCACCTAGTCCTGATGTTACCAAGACATCATCGGTTCTAATATCTGCACTATGCGGTACATAGGGATGACCAATTCTATCAATTCGTCCACTACCTGTTGCCACCATCCTAATACCATTTCGGCTAATTCTTACAGGCACAGCATGAGTAACATCGGTAATCAAAATAACTCGACTGGTTGTTGTACCAACTAATAATATTTGACCGACAATACCTTGCTCATCAACAACGGGTTGACCTTCGAAAACACCATCGTTAGCGCCACGATTAATGACTATTTGGTGAGTATAAGGATCGCTGTCCACCGACAAAATTTCGGCTACCATTTTTTTCATTTCTGAACGTAAAGGTGAGGCTAGTAAAGAACGTAAACGATCATTTTCTTGTTTGACTATATCAAGTTGCATCAGCTGTTCTTGATAGCGCAACTCGTTAACCTTTAAAATCTGATTTTCTTCCATCAAAGCTTTTCGAGTCGTGATATTTTCCGCAGTCCAAGTCATCAACTGTTTAGGCGTATTGGCGAGATATTGCATTGGACTGACAATAGATTGCAGATACCCTCGAACCTCTTCAAAACTTTTCATTTTATGATCAAAAAAAATCAAGGCGGCAGAAATTATCAACATCAAAAGTAGTCGATGTTGAGAAGAAGGGCCATGTTTAAAAATTGGATTCATATAATGAAAAAAGCGCTAGCAATGCTAGCGCCATTCAATTTATTCGTATGAGAATAAGTCGCCGCCATGCATGTCGATCATTTCAATGGCTTTACCGCCACCTCGAGCTACACATGTCAACGGATCTTCAGCAACGACTACCGGAATGCCGGTTTCTTCCATGAGCAAGCGGTCTAAATCTTTTAATAGTGCGCCACCACCAGTTAGCACCATACCACGCTCAGAAATATCTGAAGCAAGTTCAGGAGGAGATTGCTCAAGCGCTACCATAATTGCACTGACAATACCTGTTAATGGTTCTTGGAGCGCTTCTAAAATTTCATTACTATTAAGTGTAAAGCTGCGCGGAACACCTTCAGCAAGATTACGACCACGCACTTCAATTTCAACAAGCTCTTCACCAGGGTAAGCTGAGCCAATTTCATGCTTAATGCGTTCCGCCGTTGCTTCACCAATTAAACTACCGAAGTTACGACGTACGTAGTTGATAATAGCTTCATCAAACTTATCACCACCAATACGAACTGATGAAGAGTAAACAACGCCATTTAATGAGATGATACCAACTTCTGTTGTACCACCACCAATATCAACAACCATAGAACCCGTTGCTTCTGAAACTGGCAAACCAGCACCAATCGCTGCTGCCATTGGCTCGTCAATCAAATAAACTTCTCGAGCACCTGCACCTAGTGCTGATTCTCGTATCGCTCGTCGTTCAACTTGTGTTGAGCCGCAAGGCACACACACTAGAACACGTGGACTGGGACGTAAAAAGTTATTGCTGTGAACTTGCTTAATAAAGTGCTGAAGCATTTTCTCTGTCACGAAAAAGTTAGCAATTACGCCATCTTTCATTGGACGAATAGCTTCAATATTACCAGGTGTTCTACCTAGCATTTGTTTTGCTGCAATCCCGACTGCGGCAACACTTTTTGAACCACCTGCCCTGTCTTGGCGTATTGCCACAACAGAAGGTTCGTTCAAAACAATTCCTTGGTCTTTTACATAAATCAGTGTGTTCGCTGTTCCCAAATCAATTGATAAATCGTTGGAAAACATGCCGCGTAATTTCTTAAACATATCTACGAAATGCCCTTTAACTGTCGCTAATTCGCGTGGAATCTGGTTATCTATTATTTCTCGCCGACGTAGACGACAAAATTTTACTCTATGATCAGAATATCATACCCCACTATGGCCTTTAATGGTGCAAACTTTCTGAAAAAAAACACTTATACCTATACTTTTTTGCATCACCAAACTAATTTGGCTAATAAATAGCCATTTTTAATTTTTATCGGCCGTTAATTAGTCTATTCGGTGACGCCGCAAGTAACACCATTATTGTCTTAATTCTCGCCAATATATAATTCTGTCATTACCACGATATTGACCAAAAGTAGCTATTGCATTGGCATTAACCCCAGCTGGCCAAGCAAACTGTAACCAAGCGGGTGTTGTATAAATAACACCAATAGCACCTTGTTTACCCATGTTGTTAATTTTTTTGCTTTCAATAGCGATAGCACTAAATTCCCCTGCAGACAGGAGGCCGCTAGCACTATTACTATCAAAATTAATATCTGCAGATGTTAAGCCATCACCATTATTAAATAGCCAATTTCCCGGAAGATTCAAAATTTGCGTGCAACTATCGTCTTCATGAACAACAAACGAATTGGTTAAGTGATCGGCTAAATACTCTGCTCTAAACACTTGCGGTAAGGCCGATGTTTCTGGGCCGTAACTATTTTCGAGCACTAAGCGTCCATATTTAATTTCAACGGTATTTTCTAACAGACTAGAGGGGTCTAGCGGATCCAGTAAATTATTTCTAAATAACACCGGTGACAATGACGCTGAATTAATGCCTGCGTTGTTACCATCTTGAACACCATCACTGTCTGTAATGCTGGTGATATTAAGGTCAAACTTCGCCATAAAGGGCTTATATAATGCATTTGCATCTCGTGTATAGGTGAAATGATCAGCCATATTGAAGCTATAGTCGTGAATGCCACCACTAACGTGCAAGTATGGGTCGACCTTATTGGTAATTGATGCAGTCAAAGCTAATTTAGTTGATAGTGCCCCATCCTCTTCTGCATCAAAAGTGGGAAGCTCTACCACGACATCATCATCTTCAAGCATCATATAACTTTCCACACCACCAGAAACTAGATTAAATGAGCGGTAGTTTTTAGTTTCTTCACCCTGCGCATTGCGGGCGGTGATCCTAAGTTGCGGCACAGTACCATAGGTAATCGCTCCCTCCGTTGGAAAATCAACCTTTTTCTGCCCTGAATACGCCCAATCACCGCATTGACCAATCAATGAACCATTATCTTGAACAGTTTGATCAAAGTACTTAGGTGTAAAGCGCCCTAAAAGGATCGGATTTGGATTTTCACCTAAGTCGGTATAATCGTAACTTAAAATACTTAACCCTACATCGCCATAATTCGTTTCCCTAACGTCAACATTTATTGCACCAACCTCAGAGTATAGTCCGCTAGTACTTTCATATATGCCTTCAGTAAAGGTAATGCCATTGGCAGGAGCAAATGTCGCTGTTGTCGATGCAGTAATGAAACTGCCAGTCTGATATTCAAAATTACCATTGACGCCATCAGTCGCATTTACAGAAGGCAAAGTGCGCTCAACAGATAATTCAACATCATTATTTTTATAATTTGTTGTAACACCACCTGACGCATTAACCGCAGTTATAGCAAATGTAAAGAAATCTCCCGCAGGAAAAACATTTGTTGTATCACTACTTAAATCAAAACGATACGGTCTTACCCAAAATAGGTTTGAGCTGCCTTCAACTGTCACATCGGGCTCTGCACCATTGCCTGGTATAACAAATTGCGCATGCAATCGAATTTGACCAGCATCATCGTATTTATTGTTATTAATGGGCGCGCTTCCGGAATTATCAAACGCCAATGAAATATCTGAATAAACAAGAGGTGGCGCGCCGGCAGTCGTTTCATTTCCGGCTAAGATCGCATTATCAATCGTGTATCCGAAACCTGAACTAGGTCGAGTTTTAGGCGACTGATAGGCCATCGCCATGTCGATTGTCGTTGTATCATTAACTAACGCGGTACAAACACCATTGTCATCAGCTAGTGCTTGTATTGTCACACCATTAAAGGGCACGCCTGCTATTTGATTATCTATGTTAGAAAAAACAAACCCTGTTTCTGAAAAAGTTAACTGGCACGCCTGCGCGCTGGTGCCTTTGATATTGTCGAGGTTATTAAAGCACAAATAGTCAGAAGCTAAAGAAACTGTTGCTGGTGTCACTGTATCTCGATAGTTAAATCGGGTTGTGCCGCGTCCATTAACTATACTTACCACCTGACTGTTACCGTTGACAAGTAAGTCAACACCTGTTGTTACGCCGGTATCTACGGTATTACAACTTGCATCTGCACACGCTGTAATTTCTAGACTTTCTGACTGACAAGTTAAACCACGTGCATCATGTTCGACTTGAAATAATTGCAAGGAGTTACATGGTCTACGCTTATTCATTAACGTATTAACTTCACTGGAAGTTAAAGCTGATGGGAGTACATTAACTTCGTCAATAGTGCCATCAAATACTTTGAGTTGACTCGCACTGTAGAATAAATTGCCAATATAAAAGTTAGAATCAGTATCAGGAATAAAACTACTGGACTCTGCAAACGTGCCATCTAATATGCCATTAACATAAAGCTTAACCCGGCTATTAACAGGCTCTGTCCCATCAAATACTATTGCTACGTGATACCAAGTGTCGAGAGAAAATCTTGTATTAGAACCAAAACGATTATTATTACCGACAATGTCGATAAAGAGTCTATTACCTTGCCCATTCCAAAAAAATGCACCATAAGAAGAATCTGAAGAAACTGCCGCCCGTTTTGAAAACAGGCCTCGCGCATTAGTCCCATTCGTCTGAATAAAACTATCTGCTTTAAACCATGTACTTAAAGTCAGCTTTTGTGTGTTATCTAGGTTTTCGCCATCGGCAATTTCGACATAATCATCGACACCATCAAACTCAGCATAGTGACACGTACCGGGGTTACCCGTTAATGCAGGACTTGTATTATCTGTCTGAGGATCCGCAGAGCCAGAGCCAAAACCTAATGCGGTACCGTTGTACCCCCTACCGGAACTATCCTCGACTTCTTCAGGCACATTATTCCAACTTAATTCATCTAATCGCCACTCGGCATTAGGTGCGAATGGACATGCATGACTCTCAGCATAAATATCACTAATCTCAGAAGCACTTAAAGCCCCTCTGTAAATTCTTACTTCATCGATACTACCTGTGAAACGGTTATTGGTTTCACCATCGTCTGTTTCGCCACCAATGGTGGCAGGACCAGTGTCAATCCCCCAATCTCCAGTGTAAGTATTGATAGTACTACCGTTGTTCAAGGGTTGAGCAACCCCATTAACATAAATTTCTCGTGTTTTAGTAATACTGTTATGAACTGCCGTAACAAATGACCATTCATTAGCCTTAATAACCACTCCTGTATCAACAATAATCGGATTAACACCACGAGAATAAAATCTAAGCTTTCCGCTTCCACCATCACCTAGACTGAAACCAAACCCTTTTTGCTCATTATTCTCGTCATCAATAAATATTCTGGACCCTGCATCTAAATTGGACGGGTTAACCCAAGCAGTAATTGTAAAACTGTCTTGCAAGTTATCAAAAGAGTCTGGAAGCTTAATATAATCATTGCTCCCATCAAAACGGCCATAACCACAAGTTCCTGGGTTAAAGGGTTTAGCTGGAAATTCATTTTCAGTTTGAGCTCCGTTAATAGCAGACGCATCATAGTTTCCGGTTTGATCGGTAACTTGGAAGTCAGCGCCCTCATTCCATAAGCTTTCATCCATTCTCCACTCAGCGAGCAATGTTGATGATGGGCCATCACAAAAACCATGAGGATTTATCGCTAAAACATCGTTAACATCATACGTAAAATCATTATCTCTATCTGAATCTAACCTCCCGACTGCAGACACTGCTCCATTAATAGTGCTACTTCGCGAAATTGTTATTGCTCCAGCACTGTATATGTGAGCATTGATTTGAGCATTTCGATCTATAATTATCGAGCCAGCAACGACTATTAATACGCTACTAGGGTTACCCCCTTCATTAATTTTCGTATTTCTAGGGATTTGAACAGAGCCATTAAAATAAATGACTGCAGTACCGCTGCCATTAAAAACAACTGAACTATCTCTACTTAGTCCCCAGCTAGAGTGCTCATATATCCCATCACTTAGTGAAGTAGAGTTAAAAGCGCCATTTGGGGAAATAGTCGGTAATGGACTAACAGCGGTGAAGGTTTGGACAGGTAAACAAGAGCCCCCATTGCATGTATTATCTGCATTAATCGAGGCAGCACCATTCGTTGATAGTGATTTACTTCCTGGGAAAACTGCTGTGCACTCTACGGCAATGGTATTAAGTGAAAATACACTTAAAACTAAAAATAAGAAATTAACATAAACACGAGAAATAGCGTTCATTCTAAGGTCCTTGCTTCAACGACTATTGTGCGCGATGTAACTTCACTGCCATCCATCAAACATTCACCAGTACTAGTTAATCTGTAGTAGGTAACATCATCCTGTTTAAAATTTGAACAGACCATACGGGTAACCTCACAATTCGCTAACCCTGGAACACCGTTAAGGCTCGGTAAATAGTTGCTACTGATAGTATCTACCGGTGGTGGTGCACCATCAACTAAGCTTGCAACGGGTGTGCTTTCATCACACTGTAATGCCGTCGTATTCAAAGGAAAAAGTGCTGACAACTTAGCTTGTAGACCAGTATTGGCCGCGTTATATGCACGAGTACCTACTACTTCATAAGCAATACTTTCAGCACTAGAAGATAACAAGCGTACAAGTGCCGCACCAAGCAACAACATAACCACCATAATAAATATAGCGAGCACTAAAACACTGCCTTTCTGTTTTTTATATGAACCCAAGGGGTTAAACGTAGGGCGGAAATTATGGAACATTGATCACCTGCGTTTCATTATTAAAAGTGATCCGTTCATCGTTTTTTACAAACCTAAGCTCTGCAGTCAAAATCGCATTACGCAAGTGCGTAGGTGCGTTAATAGTAAAAGGAAAATAGTTTTGGCTAATGTTATCTATATCTTTGATCTCTAAGTTTTCAGCCATTAGCACGCCCACATCTGACACTGCCGGTAGGCCATCAACAAAATCACTTTTTACATGGCGAGTCAGCTTACCTGACTGAACGCAGTAACTAACTGGATAATCGACAAAGTATAATCGCCTCGTTGGAGAATCTTGAGGAAATAATACTGAGCTCGCCAGAGTCAAAGTCCACACATTAGTTGCAGTCACAGGCAAGTTAGAAATAGCGATAGGTGTTGCAGTACCACCATACAAATCATTTGGATAAAGTGGATATACCACAGCAAATAAGTCTGTTGAAAAATCAGTTAGATCAAATCTAATCACAGGCACCGTATTCTTGGGTGTTTCAGGGGCAACAGGAATATCTTGATAAACAGCACTGGCAATAGCAGGTATAAATTCTAGGCACTGCCTTATTTGCGGGCTATTGCCATCATTGAGTACTCGAACACTATTAGGTAATGCCCCTCTAATTTCACGGTTCAATCTTTCTATAGCAAATCGTGCCGAACCGGCTAAGTCATCGCGATTATTAACATCGATGAAAATTTGCGAGCCAAACTTAATTATCCCGCCAATGCCAACAGATATTACTCCTAAAAGTACAATAACAGTAACCATCTCTATTAACGTAAAACCCTGCTGTACGCTGCGCATTAGAAATTCGCCTTATAACTGGCAAAGATAATCGGATCTTTAGCGGGGGAGGTTACCGTAATAGTGATGAGTTTAGCTGACTGATTACTATCAGCCGTGCCATCATAATTGCCGTCATAAATAACACTAACTTCAGTAGTAAACCCTTGATAGTGTCTACCAAGAGGTTGCCCTTGAACATTCTCAATGTCACCGCCGACCAGTAATAATCCATCATAGTCGTCAACATCATTATAATCGGCCCGGCTGTTTTCCCCTGCGTCAGGCCCAAAGGTGGTACTACATGGCTTAGGTGGTATCGCTATTTCATTACAGCGTGTTAATCCGCCAACGCGATCAGAGTTTTCGTCGAACGACTTTCCAATGATTTCATTCATCAATGACTGACCTAGCTCGGCAGCACGAATTTGCTGTAATTGATTTGCGCTTTGGATACTCGTGGGTAAAATTAAGCTAGTTACAATTGATAAAGAAAAGGCAAACACAACAATGCCAATAATAATTTCAACCAAGGTAAAACCTTGTGTTCGTATAGAATAGCTTAGTCGTTTACGATTATAAGGCATGAATATATCCTTCAGACTCGATTTCTACTTTAAGTAAATCAAGCCCCTGAATTCTTATCACGCAACCACCATCACAACCTGTGGTCGGCCGACCCCATTTATCGAAACCAAAAGGAACAGAGCCCACTTCCATAGTAAAAGTAACGTCATGAAGGCTATCAACTTTTATTTCAAGCGTATCTTCAATATCTTGCCCGTAATCACTATCAAAACTAAACGAGCCTGTGCACGACAAGGCAAAATCAGAAGGGACACCAAGATGTTTTGAATCTAATCCAACGCAAGGTGCTTGACCTGCCCCCTGTTGCATCGCGCGCAGTTGTATCGAGCGTAGTTTAGTAATCACCTCGCCGCGATAAGCGTATTCTTCAAAGCCTTTGGAGGTAAAGAACTGGGGTAAAACAGTTACAGACAAAATGCCAATGATAATAATCACGACAATAAGCTCTATTAAGGTAAAGCCCTTATTTGGTTGTCTTGATCTATTTAATAAAAACATTGGTTTACGCACAGCCTAACCAGATTAAACTATCACTTTGATTAGTATACGTTATCTTTTTATTTATGTTTAATCTAGTTTAGAGATATTTTAATGTGTTTTTTTGTAGGCATAAAAAAGCACCGCTTCTATGGCGATGCTTTTTGTAGTAAAAATTCTAATCGGTTATATGCGTCTTTTCGCTAATCCAAGTAACCCTATTAAAAACATGAATATAGTTGTTGGCTCAGGAATTGGATTAGGGCCGCCACCACTCGGTGGTTCCTCATATGCGGTACCGAATGTTAGGTTATCAAGTAAAGGTGATGACCAACCTAACGTGCCAGTGATCTCAATCGCTTTAATAATACCCACTTCGTGAATACCAAAAAATGTATCAATAGCGCCATTACTACCCAGTTCTTTAACCCATGGCGTATTAATAATATCGTCAGCGTCATTAAAAAGTGTAATGGTAGCTATATCAGTATAAGTATTAAAGACACCTAGATCTAACCCTAGCGTATCCACTGCCACTGAAAATTCGACTCTTAGTGTTGGACCGGCATTAGATGAATCTGACACATTTAAATTTTGTGAAATCTGGCCAGAGTAACCAATGCCATTTAGTTGAATAAAACCAGAGTCTATTGTAGGACTGACCGCAATAAATTTTACGCCTTCAACAACTTCACCACCTATGCCACTAGTCGAATCATATTCAATGCCTCTACTAATTGCTGCAGAAGGAGTTACTCTATATGTTTCGAAATCTTCAAGAATAGCATTAGGACCAAGAATGGTATTCAGCTCTGTACGATCGACAATTAACGTAGCATTGGCTGTATTAATCCCAGCTAACAATACCATTATCAATGATATAAAGGATTTGAGGTTCATAACTTTTCCTTTGTACAAATAATCAAAAGAAATACTGCATAAATGAGTATTACACTATACAAACCAATAAAGCATAATATGTGCCAGAATATAAACCCTACATTTTTAAAATCAAAATTAAAAT